>Ga0228710_1000095_pt1 | contig 72825 bp, 38 predicted proteins | sample MedpolnodulmetaG_FD_177995 | JGI IMG/M metagenome (GOLD analysis project Ga0228710, IMG submission 177995) | Root nodule microbial communities from Medicago polymorpha collected in Santa Monica, California, United States - pink nodules | ecosystem: Host-associated > Plants > Roots > Nodule...
GGAGAAGAGCAAGTTACAAGTCTCTCTTTACATGCATGAGACTTGATCTACAACATTCATCATCTAATTTAAGACAATTTTGTATTAAAAATCAGAGATATCTATACCAAATACTACCACCTCTCAATGAAGATAACAAAGTGATAAACTCATCATCAATCCCATCAAATTCTACCTGATTTTGAAGCAACATCGTCCGACAAAACTTTGTTCCTGCAAAGTGGACAAGTAGCACAATATTGTTCTTGCAAGAACCACCTGTCCAAACAATCCTTATGAAATGTGTGTTCACAGTTCAAGCTTCTAATAATGTCCTCTTCCTCAAACTCAGATAAACATACCCTACAATCTCTGTGCTCTGCTGCAGGCTTCTTGAACCTTGTTGTGGGGTTCTTCTCTTCAATGAAATTGAGGTATTGGGTTGTGGTAATTGGATTTTTAGTTGACTTTAGGTAACAAATGATAAGGATAAGTTCGATTAGCATATATGTAAATAGGACTAGTGTTTTGACATAAAGCTGATATAAGAGCTCAGAGAGAATTGTCATTGTTTGTTGGTGTGCTATTGAATTGTGTCCGATGTTACTAACTTTTTCTTCCTTTTATACAAAAAGAATGAATGCAGATTGGTCAGGTGAACTTTAATTATAACCTTTTGGGGAAGGAGGTTGTTATTTTCATTTTTAATTTCGATGTTTTCCTCCGTCACAAGTATTTTAAGTTATTACTATTTTCAAGAAAATAATTAATCGTGTTGATTTTAATGATAAAATTAATATCATTTAGTAAAATATCTTTATTAGTTATAGTTAGTGAAATAGTTAAGTTTGATGAAATGCAGTAAATAAAATATAATAGTGGATTTGTCAAAAAAAAAAAGAAGATATAATAATGAAAAAAATAAATAAATGTTACATTATATTCTAAAATGACAATTATTTTGAGACGGAAGGAGTACTTATAATAATGAAATAGTTGTAGTTTCATTTTTCTTTATTTCCTCAAAAAAAAATTGCTGGACTTCACTTAATCAAAATAATATATATTTTAAAATTACTAAAATATATTTATAAAGATTTTTTTTTGTCAAATAGTTTAATGGCTAGAATTCGCCTTTTTTAAGATTAGATTAAGATGGATAAGTGGGGTGTTCGGGATTCGAACTCAGTTTAAGGAATAAAATTAACTTTTCACAACAAAGCAATATACATTGTTGGGTTGAAGGGAAATCTTAGCAGCAGAATGACAACAATCTTGGAGTCCATCTCAATCACCAGCTAACTAAGAAGTAAGAAGAGGACGGACGATCATACTTTTGGCAACTTTGAGACCAAATACTTTCTATTATAAATACTTTTCAAATGCTTCAAACTCTAAAGTAGCAATATTTTTGTTTAACGTGTGTAGCATTGCATATGTTAAAACAATTAATAGTAGTAATTTTTTCTTTGAAAAACAACAATTATATATTTGAAAAAAAAATTTTTTTTGATAAATTCATTCTTGTTAGAAATGAGTTGAACAATAAATTTGAATATAAAAATTAATTCTAGAATTAAAAGCTCTAATTTTTAACTTCAAATTAGAATAAACTCTAGAGTCAAAATCAATTTTATTTAAAAACTATCAAATATATCAAAATCAATTCTACACATCTAAAATCAATTTTAATTTCCCCTAAAGTGAAACTAAATATTCACTTAGTCTTTTATCTAATATATTTTGATTTTTTAATTATTTAAGATTCACTTTAGTACTTTATCTTTTTTTGGGTGAGTAAGCATTACTTATTTTAACTATTAAATGAAAAAAATGTTGAATTAGCAACGATCGTCCGATTTGGCATATTAAATGTTCCCATTGGCATCCAACAATGGGATTTTGAATTGATAGTTGTCTTTAAATTGTCAGCTCACTTCAACAAAATCCCCAAAATTAGAGTGTGTTTGGATGAGGTAATTGAAATTTTTTAAAGAATTTAAAATTTTAGGCAATTTAAATGATTTAATTAAATTTCTTTCATTTCTCAATATCTTTGTTTGGGTGGAGTAATAAAAAATTTCAATGTCATCATTTTTGGGCAACTTTTATAAATTTTAATTTTTTTAGCCAAATTTAAAAATTGAAATTAGAGGTCAATTTGTAAATTTCAAAAAAATTGAGGGGTCAAATTATAATTTTTGAAAAATTTGAGGGGCCAATTTGCAATTTTTTGGAAATTTATTGGGGTCCATTTGAAAATTTTGGAAAATTTGAGGACCAACATGCAAAATTTGAAAAATTATAACAATGAAGAAATTTGAAATTCTTAGCTTTTAGGTGTCATTTGAAATTCTCTAAATTTAACTTAAACAAAATACTTCATAAATTTCCATCGTTTTGAAAATTCTTCAAATTATTATCCAAACAATAAAATTCACATCAAAGTATTTCAATTTCCTCAAAACATTACATTCCCTCATCCAAACACAAATGTCTTATTGGATAATAATTATGCACATTGGGTGTTAATTGGGACAATAATTGTGCCACCTAAGTGAATATCTTTTCCATTTCGTATTTAACATGCAGTGAAAAAAGACCAACGTTTATCCATTTAAAAAAGATAAAGTCCAAAATGAATATTGTGTAAAAGATAAATGACGAGAAATACATTTTAGCCTATTTTATATATTGTAAATTGGGGTATTTATAATCTTCCCAGCGATATGTTAATTCAATGTCATCCATGTCAATTTCAGGGTTCGCTTCGGTGGTGTCTTAAGAAATAATGTAGTTTTTTAACCTTTCAGAGTTTTTTTTGGCTATATTCATAATTCTTATATTCTTCAAGTTGAGCCCCTCGATATTTACCAAGGTCTATTGTTAGCAAAAACATCGGACATTGATGAGCGAAAATTACTCTTCTCCCTTATGAAATTGCTCACTCCCTTATATCAGCGTCAGTTAAGCTTGGCATTTTTCAGCGGTAGTTAACTGCCGCTGACACTTTTAACATTGGCTGAACCGACTTAAAAAGTAATTGAACCGATCTTAAAAGTGTCATCGTGCCGCTGGAAAATGCCGAACGGCAGTTAACTGCCTAAGGGAACGAACAATTTTATAAGTGAGATGAGTAATTTTCTTGATGAGCTTGTTTGTTATTCTAACTCATTACACGTTATAGATCTATAAAAGGTTCATCCATAAAGTTTCATGTTTTGATTCAAGACATAAAAAAATTGACCGAGCAAAACAATATCACTATTTACCACACTCTTCAAAAAGGGAATCAGTGTGTAGACTTTATGATCAAGCTGAAAATTTTATTGAATATTGATCTCCTCATCGATGCTTCTCCTCCATATGATATTCTAAGTCTTAAAAATGATGCAGCAAAAACTTTCTTCTCTAAAGATTAGTTCTTTGTTTTTGTCTTTCCTTTTTGTTTTCTTTTTATCGTTTTGATTAGCTTTGTAAAAATAAAACAAAAACTTCCATGACAATCTCCAGCAGAAATGATATGATACAACATTATAATGTTGATCCCAAATGCTCATTGGTGAGCAGTGGTGACCACGGGGTTGAAAGTCACACATTAAATGTGATATACCTTCATCATAATCTTTGCCCGTCCTTTTTCAACATAGTCTTCTCGTGTTCACATCAATTATATACAAGCACATAAACATCAAAGTTTACGACAATCTCTCGGGTGAAATAAATATTTGCTCACGAGACTTTGAACTCATTGCTCACTCCTTTCATATGTCGGAATGTCGATTATTACCATAGTTACTGTAACAGACTTTTCTGCTGTTGCTTCTAATTTTGGCTATATTTAGTAAAATTAGCGGATAACTGATAAGCTTACATAGCTGATAACTTATAGCTGATAGCGGATAGCTTATAGCTGATGACTGATAGTTGATAAGCTAATTGTGTTTGGTAAAATTAGGGTTCAACTAACTTATCAATATAGAATGACATAAAATGACATTCTTAATTCACAATAAAATCTATATCAATTAATATCCAAAAAAAAAAAAATTGACAAAATATTTAAGAAGCTTCTTTTGTTGAAATTTTATTTTAAGTTTGTACACTTTATTAACAAAATGTCAAAAAATTAATTCCAATTTAATTTAACGTCAAAAAAATATGTTTTTTTCTTTTTGAAAGGTCAAAAGAAGATGTTTTTTCCTTTTGGAAGGTCATCAAAATAATATAAGTTATAAACAGGGCAAAAATTATTATTTTAAACTTAACATTTAACCCATTTTAGCGACCAGACAAAAAGCAGTACAAACATAGAACGTAAAAAAAATGTAAATGTAACATTAAATTGTTTTATTTAAAATAATACTTGCAAAGGGTAAAATTAGATTTTAAATAAAGTAGTAGGGTAATATTGGAAGAAAAATGGATAAGCTATAAGCTCAAACGCTACTTGGAATATCGTCTGAAAAATAGCTTATAAGCTCGTGAAATAAGTTATAAGCTCGTGGTAAAAAACCATTACCAAACAGAGTTTTTTTTATCAAACGAGCTTATAAGCTATCCGCTATAAGCTAACTTTTTGGCCTTAACCAAACAGAGCCTTTGTATTTGTGTCACTAATGGAAGCTATTATTATGAATCTACTTGAGCAGGTCGTTTCTTCACATAGCTTCCGGTCTTATGAACACGACTAACATCGTTATTCAACAATTTGGTTTCATGGCAAAAATACATCATCTACCATTGATTTTTAAACTTCAAAATGTATCGGTCAAGAAAAAAACTATCACTCAAGTCAAGTAGCTTTTAGCTTGTAAAGTTTAATGAACAACTTTTTAGTCACAACCCATGTAACCATGTACCAATACCAAGAACCAGAAAATAACCATTGGCATCAACAATTTCTTCCCATGGGGGACACGGGGACACTGGCGTTCCTGCAAGATGCATATCTACAGAAGAAGAAAAAAACTTCCAATGGCAAGTAATAAGAAAATCAACAAGCTGCCAGGGAAAAAACTCTGAACAACAATTGTCTACTGCTTAATACTTCTGCACAGTGCTGCCAGTTTTGCTGCAACTTGCTCTTCGGATAGCGGTAAATAGTAGACTTGAGGAGTTGTTATGGTTTTGCGAAAGATATCATCGATTGTAAGAATAGGTCGGTCAACTTTCTCTGGAAGGGGTGATGGTGGTGGAAGCCGTTCTCTGGCAGCTGGTGGGAGCTTTGACAATGGTGGTGGCAGTGGAAGCCGTTCTCTAGCTGCTGGCGGGAGCTTTGCCGAAGGTGGTGGTGGTGGAGGCTGTTCTCTAGCTGCTGGCGGGAGCTTTGACAAAGGTGGTGGTGGTGGAAGTTGTTCTCTAGCTGCTGGCAGGAGCTTTGACACAGGCGGTGGAGGAGGAAGTGTGACAGGAACGGGAGGTTGCTCCTTGTGCTGATAGGGGAAAGGCTCTGGCAGTGAGGTAGTTGTTACCGGAGGAACTGTTGAATCATTGTTGGCAAAGGCAACATGAGGAGGAGGTTCAAGCTTCATTCTCACTTCTTGGGGTTCAACATACTCAGCAACTAAAAGGCGTCCACCCCTTGGAGGCCATTGAAGATTATAAACAGCATCTCGGGTCTCAGTGGCTTCTTCAACAGTTGAGTACTACATTACGTCATTAGAAGATTACTTAGAATCATGTATCATTAATACAGCAACATCAAAAGGGAACCTTACTAGCAGCGAAACAGAGAAAAAAGAATTAAGCCTTACACTGACGTAGCAATGGGTTTTTATTTGGTCCATCCAAAAACTGGTGATATTCCCAGATTTACCAAGAAGTTCTTGCACTGCTTTTAAGGTAAAAGGTCGGATGAAACGATCAATCCTGAGGGAATTAGTTGGGGGCCTTTGTGATGGTGGAACTATATGATGAAAAGCAAAACTATTAGACTTGAAGCAACAGAGACGAAAAACACAAAACATAAGGAGTAAGGACACCATAAACCCATAAGTAATTTATAAGCAAATATGTACAAGTATGGACACTCAACTAATCAGTGATTTTTCATGTTATAAAAAATGAATAGAGTAATTTATAAGCAAAACTATTAGACTTCGCTAAATGTAACCGATTAGATTTAAAAAATTGAGGAATTGTTTATGTTTTCCCTTTTTTCTTATTTAGAGCTACAAGACAGAAATTCAAATTTGATACTTATTCATTCAAGACCAGGAATAAGATAATCAATTCTTTATAGTTTCCTTGCAGAATAAATGTCTGACTTACCGATGCGTTCTTTGGGCGCATCATCAATTGCTGACAAATTGCGCTTCAAAGCAATTGGCTCACCCTTTGGTGCAGTAGCAGGTCTGACGGTAGACATTTGTGAATCTGAACCTTTAACTGTTTCAGATTTCCACCTTTTTTGTCGTTTTGGAGGCTCATTATTCTCAACTGATGTTTGATCTGTGGCACAATTCTCCAAATAATTAAGAGGGCCAAGAAGAACATAAATGTGTTCACCATTAACAAAAAATGCATAGCATGGAGAAACGCAGCATAAATTGTACATTTAGTTTCTTGTTTGTCCAATGGATCGCCCTTAACAAAAAAGTCCACATAAAAGGAATTGCAAATGGAGCACAACAAGTTAATGAATAAAAGTATCTGAAACTATATATGCTCTCATCATTATCAATGTATTGTCATAATGAAGTAGTACACAACCAAATTGCAGATAAATAAATTCTTGATGCCTCGCATCTCTTTTCACTCCACTTATAAAGCATCATTATGTTAGACTTCTTATTATGGAAGTTATGGGCAGTTACGGGTAGTTATTATGTCAGTTATGTTTAATTTTAGGAATAAATAGAGAAAGGAAATTAGAAACTAGTAATGGGATGTTTTTGAATGGTTATGGGTGAGACCAAGCTCTCGAATTCTTGGAGGGAGAGACCGATACTCTCGAATTTCTTGGATAGTAATTGTGTATAATATATCTATCATTAGTTTATGTGTAAATTATATATTATCTATAGTGTGTGTAGTTGTTTGTTGTAAGCGTTTCGGCCATCAATAAAAGACAGTTTCTACTATTAAAATGTATTTTGGTACCCGTTTCTAACACATTAGTTGTTGCCACTAGAACCGTGAGCGTTAAAGTGAAACATAGTCAAATTTTCTTGCAAGAGACTCTTTTGATCCATGATTCGGATAAGATATGATAGGACATTATGTTGTCGTTTGATCCATGCCGAATTCAAGTGGATAAAGCTTAGTTGAATTAGAAACTAAGCCACTGAAAAAGGAGAAAGTGTGTTGAAACTAAGTGTGTGTTTGGATGGAGGGTTTTGGAGTGGATGGGAGGACTTACTTTTCATTTTTAAATTACATACACTATAAAGAGTTTTTTAAAATGAATGAAGTGTGATTGAAGTATTATATGATCATATATCATGTCATTTCAATTTTTAAAAATATCAGATATATTTCAAAGTATAGACTTAGCCCTCCAAAGCCATCCCCTCCAGTATCTCCAAAAACCTCCTCCCAATCAGACCATAAAGGAAATTTTTGTCTGAATTTTATTGATCAAAAGACAATAGTTGCATACACAGTTTGGTATTTATATGAACACCATCTCTCTAACTGCTTCTAAATGAGTTACAATTAACTCTCGTTAGTTACGTTGACACTGGTTAAATGAGGACAGCTGAATACCAGATCTTGGAATCTGTTATTCGGCTAGTTAGTCAGTCACTCTGTTAAGTTGTTATTGTTGTTGTAGACTCGTGAGTAAAAATATTATTAAGAAAAAAACCAGAGTCTACGGATCAATTTACAGTCTCCACATGAAACCAAATTCCCACACTATAAATGATATATATCACAATTCAACATGAATAGAAAATACACAATGTACATTCAGACAGCCAAAATGTAACTGTAATCAAATATGTCGAATGAAAAATGAAATCAAGACTAAATAAAAAAATATATGAAGCATACCCTGAAATTTTTGTTTCTTGACAAGAGAAACAGAAGGAATATTATTATTGTGCTGGGTACCACCTTCTTTTGAGGATAGACCATCTCCCACCGCAATAGCATCACGCTCCTCATTCACAACAGGCACTTCAAGACTTCCCCCCTTTTCTCTAAGTTCATCAACATTAAAATTGGAACCAAATTGCTTGCCCTCCTCTGGAAAATCCTCTTCCATGGAATCATCGCCAGAACTTCCATCCAAGTTTAACTTTTCTGGATAACCAACATCTTCACTGCTATTGGTCTTGTTCATGTCTGGACTTCTGTTGTTACTGTCATTGACATTTTCCTCAACAGATGCCTTTTTCTCGTCTAGCTCTTCAACATCCATTGAATGTGATTCATCGCTAACAGGGACATCAATTTTCGATGATGGTTCTTCCACCATCTCTGACCTAACAATTTCTTTTTCTAATTTGACATTATTAGCAATTATAGTATCCTTTAATTCATTCTTTTGATTAATTGACACAAAATTACTAGAAACAGAATCAAATCTTACTTGTGACCCTAAACTAGGGTTGACCTCAGATACCTGATTTTCAAGAAGCAAAGAGTTGGGCATGAGACGCTCACATGGTGGCTTTAAGTCACGCTCCAGCTCGGGCTTTGACTCCTCATTACTCAGCCTCACATTTGACTCCTTATCTTCCTGCTTGGTTACAGAATCCTGACCATGACCATTCCGTGGCTTTGCACTACATGAATCCTCCTGACCGCTGACTACTACTTCTGTTAAGACACTATCGGTGACTGTTACAGAGGTCTCTCTAGTAGAAGAGTGTATTAGGTCCCCTGCCAGATTTGCAGAATCCGCACCAGCTGATAAATCCATTTGTTCCACTTCTTGTTCCACCATTGCACTATTATCATTTTCGACCTGATTTGTAATACCATACTGCTTATCACTCTTTCCACTTTCATTGTTCACAACATCTGGAATCTTTTCTTCATTTTCTGTATCAGTTGGATGAACTACTGCACTGTTACCCTCTTCATCTGATTCAACACTTTCAGAACTTTTCATTACACCTGTGTCATCTACGGCATCAATTACAGTCTCTCTATCTGCATCCTTTAGCTCAGCAGCATTTCCATTGAAACCATCAACCTCATCCTTATCGGAAACCTCAGCAACCACATTTTCGGTGGTAACGGCTTCATCCAAACAGTTAATCAAATCTTCCTTTAAACCTTTTGTAACTAGTTTCCTACTCCTAACCTTATCATTCACCTCAGTAACATTCACTTGATCAATAGATTGATCGTTAAGAATTGGATATGTAGACGACATTATATATCCGAATTAACTCAGTACTCTAACCTGAAATCAGTAATAAAATTCAACATATGATCAGAAACAACGCTGATAACAACGAAAACAAACACATTAATCAAAAGAACACATAAACATTCAAGAGAATCAATCTTGAAAAAGCAAAAACAGTGAAAGATACTGAAATACTCCGATTGAAGACACATTGAATTGATAATGAAACGGAATGATCAAAGAAGCAAGTTGACACAAAAATCAAACGTTGAAATTGAAGATTTGCACATGCATTAGGTATGAAAAGTAATTATGGAGAAAATGAGAAAGCAAGATTCTAAGAGGATCGTTGTATTACTCACAGTCACAGTAGCAAATGATCGTTTCTGGTGCGAAGGAAAAGGATCGAGGCTTCGATGAATGAGAAATGCGAAACCCTAATTTGAGAAGAGAAGAGAAGAGAAAAGAGAGCGTTAGAAGATACTAGAAGCTTAAGCTTTAAGGAGTCGCTCCATTTCGTTTCAGAAAACAAAGTAATGTACCTTCTGTGGGGTTTATGAGGTGTGTCTCCTTTCGGCAACGGTGATTTAAACAACTAATTGATATGATTAAGGAAAATGATAAACTTTTTTTTTTTGGGTTGCAAAATGATAACCTTTAGAATAAGTCAATGTTTTTCATGCAATAATAACTTTTTATTTTCAACTGTACCTTTTGATTAATATTATATACTTATTATTTTTTCTTCGATGAAAAATAAACTAATAGTTGATTATGATAATTTGGTAAAATAACACTTTTCTTTCTTTTAATTAATGCATTTCTTAATATGTGTGTAAAAACCTTAAACAACATTTATTTTGAAACGGAGGGAGTAAATTTTTTTCTTTTTGATATAATTTTTATTTTTATTTTTCTTTGACAAATGTTCTAAGAACACTAATTAGCATGATCCTGTAATTAAATAAATCAAGAAATAAAGGTGAAAATAAGTCAGACTTATTAACATAGGCTTACATTTGAACTTAGGGTCATGCTAAGGAACTAAAAAGAGAAATAATAAATAAAATTAGTATTGAAAATATAAATTCTTAAATTTTTACATCACTGATTACACAAATTTCAAGAAAAAACTTCTATCTTTATCTTATTAACTTGTGTCTTAAGGATACGAGTTTGCATTTTCCCATTAATCCAGACTTATATTTAGTTAGAAATACGAGACTTTTTGTAAGGACTTAAAAATACACGTCACGAATAAGTCAATAAGAGATATTTGATTGATCCACTTGAATAAATAGGAAAATTTTAATTTCTTTTTTGAAAGGGGAAAAAATTATTTTAAAACCATTATTAATATTTATACTTTGTGTTAAATATTCTAATTTGTTTTTTGGAAAAAAAAATATTCATTTAAGCATATTAACTTACATTAAATTATTTATAAATTAAAAAATACTATTATAAAATACAGGGTGGCATTCTTAGCAAATTAGACTTCTAAAAAATTCTTAGTCTTCTCAATTTTAAAAAAATACGGCATGATATAAGTAAGATCATAAGCTTTTATCCGTCGGTCTAGCTATATTCATCCATAATTGTAAGATCATATAAGAAAATGTCATAGCAACCAACAAGCTTTTTTTTTTTTAAGGAGCCAACAAGCCTTCTTTTAGTGATCTAATATAGAATCATATTAACCCAATCTAAAGTTCAATTTCAGGTAACATTCACCCATCTGCCCTTTTTCTAGTTCTCTTTACCCTCCAACTCTATTTCCATTTCTTTATATTTAACATTGCGTGAGATAATATCATATGATATGTTAGATGAACATGATAAAAGAAATTACATATGATATGACATTATATTATTTCATGTCTTAATTCACTGTTCAATAAGATAATATCATATGTTAATTCTCACATTTGATTATTCTACCTCTCTAGTTGAAATAGTATCTTAAGATTAGCGATGAGTTAAAGATCATCGGGATAAAATGACAATATATATTTAAATTTAAAATATAACTTGTTATGTATTAAAAATATGCAATAATTTAAAATATAGCTCAATAGCAAATATAATATGTTTGAATTCTTATTAACTCAAAATCAACATTGTCCAACTGAAGATCACAAACCCACCTTCTGCCACATAAAAGACCAGACGTTTCTCCCCTAGTCACCGAAGTTTGGGGTCTCCGACCATTCGATTTTGGCCGGAACAAAGCACTCTTGATCATCCCGCAAATACATCCCAATACCAACACAATTTTTCCTTGAGGAGAGAGAGGCGTCCATATTGTATTTCAGCCGACCAACCATAGGCTTAGTCCACTGGGTATGATGCTCTTCTCCAATCTTCCAACGGTAGTGTGCCTCACATGACTACTGTTTGGGAGCTATGTTACGTTCTGCCACATCTGAATGTTGCGACTCTTCAAATGCTCTAAAGAAGAATAGCAAAGTGGCTCAACCTGCTCTCAAAGTTTGAAGAGCCATAAACACCAAGTCCTTAAGTGAATTGCATTGAAGAAGCAACACTTACAAGTCTTCCCAAAGGCCAACGATTTGAAAACAAGAGGCACTTTTGGAACTGAAATGAAGAGATGCAAATTCTCTTCCTCAACTTGGACACAGAAAGCACATGATGTAGGGCAAACTACTCCTTTGTCTTGACATACAGATCTGTTCGGCACACAATTTATACATTACAGCAGAGAAGATTCTTCACTTTAGATTTGAAGTCATAACAACTTCCTAATAGTTGATTTTTTTATATTCACTTTAAATTATATAAATTGTAATAATACTCATTTTATTTCTTATTTTTAAATATTTGTACAATTTTTTACCTATTTCATAATCCTTTTTCTTACTCAGCTATTTCATAATCCTTGAAAATGATAAAGTAAATAACTTGATATTTTTATAATTAAAATTGAACGAAAATTACAAAAACATCAAGGCCTTGCAGAGGGAAAATACATGTAAAACTTACAACTTGTGACACTCTTTTAAATTTAAATATTTTAAAATATAAGAGAAACGCTGGAAACAATTCACCACCCAAGATGATGCATATCTCAGCTGAAATGCTTTCTGCTATGCAATTCTGCATTGATCACATGTCCATATTCCAGTATCGCAGCACAGTTAGAAAAGTATCCAGTGTCAGATTAAAAACAAATCTACTCACTCTCTTCATCACTATTGTCTATGGTCAAATGATTCATGTTCCTTTCAAGAGGTGGAAGCCCGTCATCAGAATCAGAAGAGTTTTGATCATTTTCTTGCTTAACAACTGCCATGCAGCATAGGAGAGAAAAACACATTAGAGAAAAATTCACAATATATCAGAGGTATCTATATGTCTCTGATACAACAAAAAACCTGCACACACAAAGTATGCAACAACAACTAAACTTTTTCTCACTAGATAAAAGATTGAACACATGGATTAAAAAACTTCACCATAACACCCACTATCGTGTAAAATAGATATATAACAAACACAGACCTTCACTATCAGTAGGAGCCTTTGGAACCTGACGCGCTTGTGATAGCCAATCATTTTGGACAGAAATAATTTCAGCACTGTTTTGGCATTTAGAGTAGGCCTTCAGTAATTCCCTGTATTGGTTAAAAGAAAGTTCTGAATATAGAAAAGTCTATGAAGCCACATATAATTGAGAATCAAATTCAGTGAATCACATGTTAGACACGGATTTCATGGAAACGAAACAATTGGAATGAATTTTGTTCACAATTGGAATGTCTCTCCATAAACTCCTTGAGTTCACAGTGGTTTCACGTAGAAACATAATAGTACAGTGAAATTGTGTGCTAAGCTACATATTAGATCTCTCAATTAAGGTTAGACTACAATCAGATACAAGAGTAATCAAGGGGCTAATCAGGAGCTAATGGCAGGCTCAACCCAACAATCATAGCTAGTGAGGCCCTAGTTATTTATACATAACTAAATCAATTCTAACATGAATATATCAAATCATTTCTTAACAAAAAAATTTGTTCATGGCTACATACAGAGATGGTTTTAATTCCAGTATTCATTTGTAGGTACTGCTTACTTCAGTATCAAACTTATAAATATGCTTTCTAAAGGACAAAGAGAAAGCTACGTAAGTTACGTTACGGATAGTGTTTTTATATCATGAACTACAAGGTTTGAAAGAAATCAAGAGGGACTCTGGGTACCCTGTTGCTTTTTTCATTGTGTGGGATAAATTTATGTTATGCATGTGCTTGAACTTATACCCTTGTAAATTATACCCTTGTAAACATCATAAGTGAAAATAACCTAGATAGCAAAGTGAAAATATAAAAATTAAATAAATGAATCATATCATACTTATTCAGAGACGAAAAAGCGTGACCCCAGTTAAACTTGCCAAGCAACAGATTTGCTGTTTCTTCTTCTCCACTGCAAGATATAGCAAAGAACTTCAACCAATAGTTTTCATTTCAATAATCAAGCATCATATAAGAATGATTCTATGTATATGCCGCCAACTGCAAAGTAAATTATTAAGTTTGGGCCTAAATTTTTATTCAAATTTTGTTCCATTTAAAAACACATAGGTAATAGCATGATCTGTTGTGTTTGTGTACAGCACATTGCGAGCAACGCTAGTCTAGTAGCAAATCAGCCAATATAAAAAATATGGGACACACAATTTCAGTTACAATTTTTGCAGGGGGTGAATTGTAGGAATAAACTCAAACCAAAGTATCTAGTCATAAATAATTATAATGCCATTTCTATACCATATTGTCAAAGCAGCAGCCAAGGCCTCTACACAAGATAGCTGACATGGCCGACCATAATTTATTGGGTTTGCCGCTACAAGCCATGGCACTGCAATAAAAAGAAATCATTACATTATTTGTGATTGAGGCAACCCTAAACGAGGCAAAAAGATTAAATGCAATGGTGCTAGAAGAAATCTTTAAGTATCGTGGTGCGACGTTATTACCAAATAGTAGCGGCCAGTCGGCCACAAACCAAACCGTTGCAATAGTGGTACCATGTCCGCTATTGACAACCTGGTTCTACACTACTGTATTTGAACAGAATATAAATAATAAATAAAAATAAAATACATAAGAGTATAAGTTCATACAGAGGCGAGGAGCAGCGCAGCGCAACTTCACAAAAGGCACGTCATCTAAGCGTGCCCACGAGCAATCCACAACAGCCAATCCTTTATTCTGGATTAAAGAGTAATCTTCTCTGGAGACACATTGCTTTCCAACTGGACTGTAAAAACCCAATTACAGTAGTTATTCAGCGAACAAAGGAACTTGCAGAATTGCAATATAGTATATACAGCAACAACTCAACAGCCAAAAGAGGAAACAAAATATTGCTTCACAGGGTTAGCAACTTAGCACCCATTTCGTCTAGCTGTGAAGTTTTGCTTTTAAAAAATATTATTTCTTAAAAACGTTAATAAGAAGGTTAGCAACAGAAAGATATTTTATGACCAAGTACCTTAAAGCAATTCCCCCAAAACCATTAGTCACACGTAACTCCTGCACAAGATATATCAGATTCAGGACCACTATATTATATAATAAGCATCTTTCGATAGTGTAATTAGACCTTCATAGATTACATAATCAACAACAAAGAGATGCAAAATAAGCAATAAGCAGCTGCTCACAACACAGACAACCATTAACCAACCAACCTTTTATATCATCAATTTTTTGTTATAGATACCACTAGATTTTTGTCCAACGAAATTGTATAAAAAACAAGCTATTTAAGTATATCTACAGATACTATGATATCTCTATGGACCAGTATTACCACAGATTAAAGTAATTTTGGGCCTGTGGCATAACAAAAACTCTACAAACCTACCCATTCATATAATTAAACAAAAGCTTCTTTTTACATGTTGCCTTGCCCTCAAAAGGCTTCCTCCATATGAAATATTAGATTCGGAATTCTCTCATCTTACAGAAATAGCCCCTATGCCTCTTCATGCTTCAAGTATGATATGCTATTCTCTTTTCACTATATTTTTCTGAGCTTTTAAAAAATATCTTGTTCAAAATTTCATGTATAGTTTTAGAGGCCTAAGATGACTCCAGTGAAAGGATGTCAAACAAATACCAATTAGAGGCCTTTGATATCCAATGTGATCGTCCAATATTTGGCAACTAATTTAATTTATCACTCTATTTCTACTCTTAGCATTCAAAACCATTTTAACTTTATTTTATTGCACCAGAAAGAAAAAAAACTAATCTTGTCATTGTCAATTACATTTCAACATCAAATTAATGCCGGTACAATGTATTCATGCATATGCCAATATGTATTTGCACTCACAAGCACACACCTGTTGAATGTAAAAAATAATGAGTGAATGAAGAGAAAAGATAAGAAATACTTGCTTTTAGAAAACCCAGTCTTGAAAGCTTGCGTCCGGTGCACTTTTTGGCATCACATTGCCCAAAATCCTGCATCAACATGCCAATGACATGGTATTAGATCCAAATTCGGCGGTGATGAATACAGTAATATGATTTAGCTCCTCTACAGTGGGCAACTGGGCATAGTGGTTACGGAACCAACTTTGGGTTCCATAAAAATCCACAATCAGAGATACTCAAAGTAAGGCTAAACGCTAAAGTAAGGCTTGTTTGGATAAACAACTTAATTTGCAACTTATAGCATAAGCGCTTATCATTTTATAAGCTACAATTTTAACAAACTATAAAATACAGTTAAATTATTTTCATAAGGTATCTTTGAGGACATATGAAAATAAGCTGAAAACAGCTGTCATACCCACATTGCAAGCTTGATTTTGGGTTGTGTGAGTTCCTCTGATTCTTCATTATCACCCTCACAAGGTTCTGCAGTTAGAAACACGTTATATAATTTGAAAGAAAAATAGTAAATGAAATGAAGAGTGATGAACGAACCTTGAACGCAGCTTTGATTTTCGTTGTCCAGTGAGAGTTGGTTGTGTCGACTGGATTGAGCATGATTGGGGCGATGATTTCTGAATCTGTGTTGTCTGTTATTACCACCCATCTCTCTTGCAAATAATTCAACGCTTCAGTATCTTCTTACTTCTTCTTAATACTTTGTTGTTCGGTTCGTACATTTTTTAGGTTATACCATCCTGTGCATCAACGCAGTCAAGGCGGTTTTATGTTAAAAAAACTAGACTTTTGACCCGTGCTATCCTACCTAGAAGTTAATCGAATAAGTCGCAAATATAAATATATATAGTTAATAGAAGTTTTATAAAAATTTAAAAATATTCCTTCAAAAGAAAAATAAAAATATGTTCCCTTCTACGACAACAGTAGCAACAAAATGAAATATATAGAAAGTATTACATGTGAATGACCATTCACTTCTTGCAGTAATAATTCATATTCATTGTAGCCATAAAAACAATTAGTGTCAAATGCTTTGTAATGCATTATGATGTTTCCAATTCCAAAAGTTGTTAGTGTCGACCATAAATACCAATAGTTGACATTTGGTGTGGCCATTAGTTTACTACTGAACTATCTATTGATTGAAATAATTTGACCTATTAATTTATCTTCTATTCACAATTGCATATCATTAAGTTCCATGAATATTTGAAATTCGAATTGTAGGTCTTTAAATGTGTTTTCAAATTCGACTAGTGTCGCCTATAAGCTATAACTAATATCATTAAGTTTCATATGAATGGCGTTATTGAAAAAGGTTCAGTACTTGCAAATGATATTTGAAAAATGTTTGACTTGATGAACAACATATGTATGGAAATAAAATAATTATTCTTTCCTAACCATAATTAATTGTTACGTGTTATTTCAATTAAAAGTGATTGTAATGTGTAAACTGTTTTATGTTGACATAAACTTTTTGACATGCTAATACATTGACAATATATTTAAATTAAAAATATTAGATTTCAGGCACATTTAAGAAGTGGAAGTATATACAAAGCCTTAGTTGTCGAGTCGAAATAACCACTGAAATAAGTTTCGAATAATATTGTTTTTCAGAGTTTTAGCCTAATTGTAAATACACATGTGATTAGCCATCGTTGACTTCATAACAGATCACACATATTACTCGAAAAAATTATCAAATAGAACTTGAATCAGAATACTTGATTCCTGAAGTGCAGAATTATAAATTTTATTCATAGATGTTGGTCTAAATTAAACACTTATTATTTGACACTTACTGTATGAGTATAATTGTTGGATGTAGGATAATATTTTCTTTTGTTATGTAGGTCTAAATTAAACACTTACTATTTGACAAAAATAAAGAGTGAACGGACAAGTTAGGCCAAACCCACACATCTATCAACAACAAAAATTCAACAAAACAAATTAAAATCAAAATAATACTTATTGTTAATTTGCAATTGTTTAAATTATCATTAATTATTTTTATTAGGGGTCATTTTTGATATTAGAGCCGAGCCTCCAATTTTATTGGAACGGCCCTGTCAACCTTCCCATGATTTATGTCATTGGGTAACCAATCAGTAATCCTGTGAACTTGGTCAATTAAAGCAGTTTTTTTTAATATGTAATTACACATGTGGCATGCCACACAAGCGTTGACCGAGTCAAAATTGGCAAAAAGGATAAACATTGCAAGGAGGTTAAAACACGGGAACTAAATTTGTCATTTTTTTATAGGGGGCCAAAATCGCAACATTTAAAAAGTTAGAGTACCAAAAATACACTTAAGCCTAAAAAAAATATTCATAAATTGTTTTAGAAGCTAAAATGAACTTACATTGTCAAAGAGCTAAGTCCCACCAGCACAAGTGTGCCAGAAAGAGAAGGCTAAAAATCATGTTACAAAGATCCAAAAAATAAAACAACAAAAGAAATACAAGTTAGGTAATAGATTTCGAGCACAAAATTGGGTTAAGCCACCAAAAATGGTAATCAAAATAGAAAGTAGCGTATTAGATTTTCAATAACATCAGCAAACAGGGTATTGGCAGTCATAAGACAAATTGGAAGACAACTTTCATTTGTTGGTTTACGTGGACGTGGAGAAACAACTATTTTTTAAGAGAATTTTCAACAGCCAAATAACATTGTATTGGCGATTCAAAATTTTACTAAAAAGATAGACTTGTATTTGAACCAACCGCGTCATCGCAATATTGTAACGAAAGAGACAATCTACATGGGTTGGAAGAAACTCCCAAGGTTTGATTAAACTTAATAGTGGTGGTGCTTGCTGAGGAAGTGGAGAATATTCATGTTGCGATGGCCTCTTTCGCAACTCTGAAGGGAGATGGTTAAAAGGCTACAATTGAAAGATTGGAGTGTGTGATGCACTTCATGCTGAAATGTAGGGCATGTATCTTGGTTTGGAGATGGCTTGACGAGAGCGCATTCTGTAGCTTATTGGTGAAAGTGATTTTAAAATCTTGATTGACAAGGCTACATAAAACTGCAAGTTTAGCGGATCAGTTTCTATGTTGGTGCAATGCATTCACAAACTCTTGGCTTTGGATTGGCGAGTCCAATTTCGGCATATTTGAAGGGAGGGTAATCGATGTGTTGATTGGTTGACTAACTTACATTTTCTTGATACTCTTTTAAATGTATCAAAATGGAGAATCCTCCAAACGAGCTTCATAGACTTCTTTTTTATGATATTTTTGGAGCTTCTATACCTAAAAATGTTTAACTTTATCTTTTTTCTTGTCTTAGAGAGAAAACTTATTTTCTAAATTTTAAATTTAACTTTTATAAAATATTAAAATTATTTATAATGCAAGAAAAAAGAAATTGAGAGGAATACAATTGCAGCACACACAGAGTGCGACGACGAACCCCAGCACTACCACCACACCTTTGCCTCTTCATCGTTGTTGTGCGATTCTCCAAAGACGCTGAACCCTAGCGTGCCATTCTCTCTCTTATAATTTTGTTGGTGAGTTTACCTTTTCCTCTTCTTAGTAGCAACATGCTATTTGATCCACAATCACCATGACTTAGCATTAAGCACTATGAATGTTTAATCATTTTGGTCTATAGCTTTTGTTCATTTAACTGGTTCTCTGGCTTTAGGTTTTATATCACTTAAGCTCTTATTTTATTAAAGACACAATACATTTTTTTTATGCAAAAAAGACACAGTACACTAATTTGTGCTGGCGTACAAGACATAGAGAAACAGAAATAGGGAGGAATTAACAAAGGGTGTGTTTGATACGCTAAAATAAATAGCACAACACAACATTACACAAGTAGAATAACACATGACAAACTTCTATGGTAGTAAACAATTTTTTTATCTTATACGATCTTTTATGGATAAAAGTCTATTTAGGTATTATAGACAACTTGTGTTTTGGGACAAAAAATTGTGTTGTGGTTTAATAGATAAAAATTTCATTTTTTGTCATATCTCTTACCTCTAATTTGTCCTCCTCCTTCATTCTTTACCAGGGCAAACACATAAAAAATGTTTAATCCTTTTTTGTATTTAAGTGGATAGTTGGTTATTTCTCAAATCCTAAACCCAGTGCCATTAGTATAGCTTAACTGCTACATGTCATAATATTGGTTTTACTTCAACATCCCATCTTTGTATTTGTTGTGTTTCTAGTAACATAATTCGCTTGACACTCTAGGGAACCGCGAACCGGGTTCGGCGAACTGGTTCGCAGTACGTTGGCGACCCGGTTCTCTCATAATTCTCTCTGAATTCGCAGGAACCAAGGTACCAAAGCGTACCTGTGATAAAAAAGAAAATAAATAAACTTTGAGCTAATTAAAACACTAATGAGAATTGGAAACTGAAAAGTGCTATTCACATTCACATTGAAAATAGTGACATAACACTGGCCCCACCGTTTCAATGCATAAAGCAGAGTGGTTGGCTTTATTTTGTGACCATGTTGTGGGCTTATTTATAGTCTATGCAAAGCAAAACTTCCGATGTGGGACTATTAGCTCTTCAACTATGTTTCTGTAAGAAAAACCATGCGGCTGCATTTTTTTCTACCTGTTGCAATGTAGTTTTAAAGAAATAAGAATTGATTGTTCTTTTTCTATTTGTCAGCAAATTACCTCCACCGGTTTCAAATGTAAGAAACTTTTCACTTTTTAGATTCATTCAATAAATAATGTATGTGGTCTTCATTATGGAGCACATATATCGTTTATTGAATGAATCTAAAAAGTGAAAAGTTTCTTTCATTTGAGACCGGAGATAGTATATGATTTCAAGGTTAATTTAAATTGATTATATAAAAATTTCATCATTTATTTTGTTATATTTTAACTAAATAATTATATTTATTCATAGCATACCGATTAATATATTATTACGTACCACGAACCGAAACAGCGTACCGAAGCTCTATACCTCCAGACATACCGAATTCTTCTCATGTCACATACCGCGTACCCGAACCCGTACCGAAGCGAATTACGAATTATGTGACTATTCTTTCTTACGACCACTAGGAATATGAATGAGATTGGTGCACCAGGCTTAGTACCTGTTTGTTATCACCTATGAAGCAATGACACACACCGAACACAACACTTACACGTCAACACCGGTAATAATTTGAGAAATTGAATGTAATCACATGTGTCTGAGTCATGTCCGTGTTGGACATGCTGACACATGTTGGATACACCTTCAAATTTAATTAGAAGTTTCGGTGCTATAACGAAGTCATCGCATGGTGCACCAATTCTCCAATTTCCAATTCAACTTGTGGTTGTTGATTAATATGGTATGAAGGTATTGTTCCCTTGTGTTGAATTTAGAAAATGGAAGGTACAATAGAAACTTGATAGCTTGTTGAACAATATGCATTTGCACCACAGCTTATCCTCCTAGTGTGACTGTGACAGGAAACACTATATTCAGACATGCATTATTCTTTCTACACCATTAATCCTCGTATTCTTTTGAGTTTAATAACTAAGCAGGTGTTAATATAGAATTCTAATCACATGTCATTTTGTTATAAGAACCAATATCAGTATACATTAAGGAGTGTTTGTGAAAATTACCTTTACCATTCACTTGGCAGCACATCAACACCAATTTAGTATGACCAAGTGAAATGGGGAAAAGTGCATTTTGTAGCTATCTTTATTCAATTTTTTCATTCCAACAACAGCAAAGAGCAACTTTTAGCCATATGATAGAGATTGTCCAAATGGCAACCCTACTGGTATTCACTAATGATCAAATTTCCCCTGGCTTGATCTCTGAGGCATTTGGCTTTAAATCAATAGTTCCTGCTTTTTTGGAACCCTCTTACAATATATCAGTAACCTAATAACTAGGCCCCTGACTTCATCACTTTTGCATGGTGTGGATGCATACAGAAGAAGTGGACCCTTACATTGTATTTAACCAATTGTTAACCTTCCTTCTACCATGAAAATATGCAGATCTTCATTATGTATTAAAAATTTCTAAAACAAAAAGGCTGCAGTGTAATAAACAGTAAGCGCCCTTAATTTCTGAGTGTTTTCATTCTCTACGTTTTCATGCGATCTTTCATTAAATCTCTATGCTTTACTGGCTATAGTATTTGATTGTAAAGCAAATCAAATTTGTTGGAAGATCACTATATCAATGGATTTACTTGTGTGTGTAGTGTGTGTGTCTGTGTTCAGTGAATTAATATATCCTAATAAGAAGAGATTGAAGTTGATTGTCACAACTCTGTCACAGAGTATCTCTCTGTAACAGAATTCCCCCTAAAACACTTGAAATAATGTAATGCATCCGCTGATTAGGGTAAAATTATTTTTTTATTGGAGTCGCATTCTTTCTGATTTGATATGTTGCTTAACTTTACTAAATTTCATTTACTTACCTAGTAATTGCTTGTTGAATATTAAATTATCTTCAAGGAATCTGTATTTCAGAGGATTAAATTGTAGCAGTTGCCGTTGTCATAGTGTAAGAAATGTCTCTGCAACTTTTTGATGGAAGTGATTCTGAAAATGATGACATCTCAAAAATCAAGTTAAACGAGGAATATGCTCGTAGGTATGAGCACAACAAGAGACGCGAGGACCTCCAGCGTTTTGAAGAATTAAAAAAGAAGGGCCTTATTGATTCACCTTCACTCTCAGAAGATGATGAATCTGAGTCCGAATCATCTGATGACCAGTATGAGATAAACTTCAATTCTAAAAGTGAAAAGGAATTCTTTGATGCCTTAATTAAGGTGAAGAAGAAAGATCCCGTTCTTATGCAGAAAGATGTTAAGCTTTTTGAATCTGATCATAGTAGTCAAGATGAAAGTGATGACGGGAAGAGTAAATGAAAAGATAAGAAGGACAAGAAGGCAATGTATTTGAAGGATGTGATGGCGAAGCATTTGATTGAGGAGGGCCCAGATTTTGGTGATAAAGAGGAAGAAACAAATGAACATAAAAATGGTATATCGAAAATTGTTAAGGGTGAGAATGATTCTCTTTGAATCAAAAAGAGGCGCACTTTGTGAATAAAGATAGGAAGAAGACTTATGATGATGAGCAAGAGGAGTTGAAAAGGGAATTTCGGGAAGCAGAAGAAAAGGGGAGTTTGGGAGATGATGAATTGGATTTTCTCACCTTGAAGGAGGAGGTTTGTGAAGACAAAGTAGATAGTGATGACAAGGAATTGGAGGAGAAACTGAATGATTATTTTAGTGGAGATCATGAATCATTTCTAAGAAATTATTTCATGAAGAAAATGTGGATGGACAAGAATGCGGAGAAATCAAATGTTGGAGAGGAAGATTTGCAAGATATTTCAGAGGATGAGATGGAAATTGAGAGGCAGGAAGAATATGAGCATCAGTTGCAGGAAAATTCAGGAGATAGAGTGTTTGGTCATGCTCGTAAGCTGGAGGGATCAGTGAAGAAAAAGAGAAGTACAAGGAAAGAGCAGAGAAAGAGCAAAGATGAGAGAATGGCAATAGCACAAAAGGAAAGGGATGAGGAAGTTAAGCACTTAAAGAATGTGAAGAAGCAGGAGATACAAGAGAGGGTTAAACAGATAATGAAGACTTCAGGAATCGATGACGTTGATAATGAAAAAGAGAAAAGTCCCGAGAAAGGTGGTCGGAAGAGGAAGCATAAAACTTCACTTTTGGAGAAAGCAACAACGGAAATGATGGATGAGTACTATGGAATAGATTATGGGGACACAATTGGGGACATGAAGACAAGATTCAAGTATGCCCAAACAAAGCCTAACAAATTTTGCATGAGTGCTCCAGAGATACTATTGATGGATGACAAAGAATTGAATCAACATGTTCCCTTGAAAAAACTTGCTCCTTACCAAGAGGAGGAATGGAAGCTCAGCAAATACATGCTGAAGATGAGGGCTAAGGAGCTCCTTCATGCATCAAGTTTGGACAAGAAGAAAAATAACAAGTCAAAAGGTTGATTCTAGCAAATTAACTTCATCAAACAGTATTGTGAAGGATGAAAAAGCAAACACAGAAAAATCAAAATCAAGGAAAGCCAAGAGAAGGGAAAACATAGCTAAATTGAAGTTGTCAAAGTCGAGACTTAAAGCATATGGAGGCAAGTAAAACCAGGTAATTCCTTTAGGGTGAGGTTAATTTGATTTGGTGTTATAAAAATGGTCACAACTATTGTTAAAAAATAGTTAGTTTAGTAAACATTTTAATTCCTCTGTGGCTCTTTTTTCCCCCCTTTCATTCAGTTAGTAATAACGTGTTTGTGTTTTCACTGTTTTGCAGTAAGGACCTGCTAATCATCGAATTTCCCGTAATCTTATACTCCAAAGTACAATTTGTTGGCCCGAGTTCTAGATGGAGAATTTTTTTTTTTTTGTCTTTCTCATTTTCTTCATTGGATACATTATTAATGTATGATAGACCGTTTTCGTTTTTAGTACAAACTGAAACTATCGAAAATCTTGTTCACTTCTTGAGGAGGTAGAATTGATTTTAGAAGTGTTGAATTGATTTTTACATTTTAGATGTTAGTAGGATCAATACTGATTTTTAGCCTCCAATTTATTTTTTAATTACTTTTACATAAATTTATCAAAATAAAATCATTTTACATCCAATTCGCTTTTAGCTAAACGAATTTATTCAAAATTACCGTAAGTCATTGCATAACAAAACACACGCCAAGCGATTGTGAGAAATTTGAGTGCACATTACTTACAACTAATCATAATGTCCTTGAGATGTTTGGGTTCGGGAGTAATATCATCACATTTTAAGGCAAAATTTTAAACAAATTTTTAATTCATAATTATCTAATTTTCGAAACATAAATTTCTCACTATAATACTATAACATTGTGATCAGTTGTAATTTATCAAATTTAATATCATCAAATTGTAACAATAATACTAGAACACAATTTATCTTTTAAATTTTTTAACAATAATACTAATCAAACAATATTATCAATTTTATTAATAATTTGAAAATGTGGCCTTCTTTTTGCTATAGTCAAACAACGATGCACTATGTAATTGTTCCTTTTTTCTTTCTTAAGGATGCATTATATGTGATGCATTATATGTTGCAGTAAAACAATGGCGTTAGATTGAAAATGAAAATCCAAAAGTGGTTAAATGAACAAACAAACACAACAATCGTCTTAATATCTATAGACACCCAATTTTTTATGATACAATTGGGATGTTTATTTGATAAGTTTTTAAACAGGGCAAATGATCCCCCAATGTAGATCTTGATGATCTTACCTTAAATAAATGATTTTTTTTTTCCAGATTTATTAAATGATTGATTTATATTATAAACCATGTATATTATTTATGGGTCATGCTAACCGGTGTCCCCGAGGCACTGGTTAAGCATACAAAAAAATGAATTTATTACCATAAAAGGAAACTTTGTTGACTTATTTATGGATTAATTACACAGTTTTCAATGCAATAATTACTATATAATTTCCCTTTTTAGTATCCTTAACCAGTGCCCCAGGGGCACCGGTTAGCATTTCCCATTATTTATTTGGTGAATTTAAAAACTAAATCTTTGCTTATATTTGAGATCAAAGCGAGTTTATAATTAAGATATATTCTCTCCTGTTCGAATATGAGTAAAAAAGAGTCAAACAAAATTGATGGATCTTATTAAAAAATGTTATCCTAAAAATTTTCCGTCCACACTTTTGACCTCTGTTTTTAAGTTTGATCATGTGTTCATTTAAATTTTGGTTATGCTAGTAAGTGCTCTAAGCCTTGTTTAATGATTCTATTATAAGAAATTTTATCTTGAAAACATAAGTCAAACACATGTAAAAGTAATACTTACACAAATTTCTATATAAAAATTACTATTACTTTTAGTTGCTTAAACAATACCTAAAGAGTACTTGTTAGTATTTTTCTTTAAATTTTTAATGAATTTTTAGATTATTATAAGAATCCATCTTAAAAAGCGCAAAAAACTTAAAAACTATTATTTAATTCATGTTAAAAAAATTAATTTTTTTAGAGAGATTTATATAACATTCTAAATATGATTGAAAAAAAATAAAAAAAATTCAAGTGATATATATAAATTGATTTAAAATTGTAGATAAAAAGTAACTACGAAAAATTTAAAATTATAGGAAAATTAAAACGAAGAGTTCAAATATTTATAGAAATTAAAAATACATTTTTGGTCCCCGTGAACTTAACTCAGTTGGTAGAGACAAATGTATAATACATGCAGGGGCCGAAGTTCGAACCCAAACACCCCACTTCTGCACATTTAAAATAGCTATGTTAAACATCTAAAAATGGCAAGAAAAAAGTTTTCAAGTTTCAATAACTAACATACACAATTTCCAAGTAAATGTTTCATTTTATAATTCCTCCCTACATTTTTGTTTAAAAAAAATAAAAAATACATTTAACCATTATTTAGTTATGGACCCACAAATGAAGAAGTTTTAGTAATTATGATTCCACCCTGATACATGAGTAAAATCACATAAACATCAGTTTTGTTTTGAGGTTGGGTTGTAACTTGTAAGTTTGGGGGTGCGCCACAACCAAAGGCAATCGGCAAAGAAACTAGTTCAGTCAGTTCCGCAAACACCTTGTTCTCCATCTCTCCGACTCTACCATGTTCCGCAGGTAAATGCAACTTTACGCTTTCTGAGTTCGTGATGCCAAATAATCGAATCGTGTCTGCTCTTTTTGATTCTCACTGTTTGCGATCGAATTCTTGCGTTTGTTTCATCATTACGCTTATTTACTGCAGGTCCATTTTGCAATTTTCATCTCGAAGACAATCCTTTAGAACAAACCCCAGATATTTTAGTAACCAGGTACCCAATTTCTACTTTTTCAATGCAATTGATGAAAATAATTCAACTAGCATATAGTTTTATATGAAATTGTTGCAACTCATTTATCAGTGGAACCTAATATTATTATTATTATTTATGTAATGTGAGCATTGGATTTAGCATTGAAAAAGGGCAAAAAGAGTGTATATCCTTCCTCACTTTCAATGGTTGGTTTCGCAATCCATCTTTATTTAGTCACCAACTATTGAAAGTTAAAACCCTTAAATGTCTCTTCTGAAGTTCTTATATGCATGCAACAATAGAATAGTAAATGGACTGGACTAGAGGAATGTATTAGGAGAGTTGAAGGTTGATTCAGGATACATGAGGGTAGCAGCAATTATGTTATTTATTCCCTTATTTTACTTGGGCATAGCACAATGATCAGTGACTTCAAATACCAATATACTGCAACACTGGTGCTTGAGTAGAGCTGCCATCCCTCATTTTTTTATTTTACTAATTCGAGAATAAAATAAACACAAAAGTGACAAGAATGTTGTGTTGGATGTGTGGTACGACTTGACAAGATGGTTATGTGTTAGAAGGAAAGTCGTGGTAGCACCTATCGTCGAAAAGATGTGGAAACTCAACTGTGGTTGGGAATTGGGTATATGGAAAGAAGACCTGTAGATTTTGTAGTAAGGAGAGTAGATCAGATGGAGGATAGTCAAATCGCTAGAAGTAGAGGAAGACCTAGAAAAACTATAAGAGAAACTACTAAGAAAGACCTAGACATTAATGAGTTGGATAGAGATATGATACATGACAGAACATTAGGGCATTGTTTGATCCATGTAACTGATTGTACTTAGTAGGATAAGGCTTGGTGTTAATGTTGAAACACTTGTTCTTGCTATACAAATACATTCCGTAATTTACTACTTATGTTTGTGATACAAACTAGTTAGATTGTTGATTTACTAGCACTCCTTTCCAAATTTTCGTCAGTTTCACATGTCACCCTTTTCTAATTTATTACCCTTCGTTTCTGCATTACATATTTCAGAAGATACCTTCACATCTATCTTCTCGAAAGAAATTCTCAAATGCATCGAAACCTGCTGGTGCCTCAGCTCCTGATTCTCCGGGAAAGCCGCCTGAGTCTCATGGTTCTAAATCAAAGTTTTTTTTAATTGGAGGTACCGGTGTAAGCGCTGTTCTTCTGGCAGCTTATCAATTTGGTTTCTTAGATAAATATGTTGAGAAGGAGAAGCTTAGTGTTCCCCAAGAAGCTCAGGTAGATGGTACCGTTGGAGATTTGGAGAGTGGAAAACATTCAATAGAGGAGTTAGTTTCACTCACCAGTGAGAAATCTAACAATGAAAACCCTGCTGTAGAGCATGCAGAGCAAAAGGTTGATGCCCATCTTCCACAGCCAGAAATTGTAATAGAAGATTCAAGTGATAAACCAATTCCTGTGCAAGACACTTCTGATATTGCTGAAGATCATAATGCTGGTGCAAAAGAAAACCAGTTTCCCGAAAATCCTCAAAGTAGTCTAACATCTGATGATCTTAGTAAAGAGAGTGTGGTGCAATCTGATGGAACTGTTGGCATAAAAAGCACCGAAGTAGATGTTACCCTAAAACCGGAAGAGGCAATTCAACATACATCGCCATCTACACAGGACAATACATTTCTAGATGAGAATGGGACAGAAAATATTCAACCAAAGCAACAAGAAATAGAGGAAAGAAGGGAGGTACGTTTGAGTTTGTCTTGATATACAGGTTAATCATTAATATCATCTGTGATCTTTTTGGTAATCATGCTGGTTTAAATTTTACAATAGAATGTTAACCTATCAAATGGTTTTGTTATTCCCTGGCATTCAGACCAAGAGCCTTTTTCCTTACATTTTATCTTTCTAAATTGAATTTTGACACTTATTGATTATTATTATATTTTCTCTGTTACTCCATGGCAGAATGTATTAGTTAAAGATATAGAACAACCACCTACCCTCCTTGAGGAATATCACATAAGGAATAAGTCGGAAGGAACCGCTCCTATTGGGCTTACTGAGAACAGTCATTTTCCTGAAGAAAAAGAGGTTTTTTATGATTCTTTATTTTTCTGTTAGCATTTTAGTGGTACATTCTTTTGTGATTCTGATCATGCATGAAAGCTAACTTCTTGAAGCACTAGGCATTTAGTGGTGCAACAGAGGACTTGAAAGATGGTTATGTGGCTAAGGATGGAAAAGTGGTTCTTGATTTCGTACAAGCCATCCATGCTGCGGAGAAAAGGCAAGCTGGAATAGATGCACATGCTTTTAATGAAGAGAAGAAAGCATTGAAGGTTAACTTACTCTCTAATCTATGCGAGTTGGCTTAGCATTTGTAGTTTTTTTTTTCGTTTATTGATGGGTTTGTTACAGTGGCGTATCCAGGACCCAAGGTCAGGGGGTGCAGGCGATTTAACTTCGATTAATTTTTTTTTTTTTTTAATAAATATTTTATTTTTATATTTAAAGACATGTATTAAAATCATCCTCTCAAAAAAATTATTACAACCATAAGTTTTAATGTATTTAATCAAATTAATTAAACACATATTTAATGAAGCTAATTAAACACATAATTTTAACAAAAAAAATTAAACAAAGAGTAAATTTAGAAGAAAAAAATTACACCAATAGGTGTCATTTTTTCCAATTTTAATTTTTTTCCTTTGCTCTAATATTCCAATCCAAAGACATACTTATACACATATTTTGTTTTAACCACATTTCTTATATACCGGCAAAAGAAACACATTTCTTAGTGTTGGTGATACCCTCATTATTTACAAGGCCCAAGCCCATCATAACCCTAATGATTTAGTTGCTTGTCACTAAAAAGAGAGTAGCCGCTGCTCTCATCTTCTACTATAGTCTGGTTCCTAACTACTGGTTTTAAAAGAAATTAACTCTGCGTTCCTCTTCTTTTTCCAGCATGCCACACTTCTTATTCGCTGCCTTTTCTTCAGCTTTTTTTATTTCTTTGTGAGAGGAAGAGTGGATCAGAGGTGAAAATGAATTTTTCAGGGTGTGCAGAGTAGAAAAGATAGAGAATTATGTGCGTAAATTTTAAAAGTTTAGAGGTGTACCTAGATCCGTTTTGTTATACTAATTTTTACTTGCAACTTTGTTTGTTTAGGAAAAATATGAAAAGAAGTTGAAGGATGCAGCTGCCAAAGAACTAATGCTTGCTGAAGAAACTGCAATGTTGGATAGGGTAACAATGTTTTTGTTTTCTTCCTTTTTATTTAATTTAAAATGATATTTGTTTGTTCATTTTTGTCTTAAATACCTGGATTGGAAAAAACAATGACACATGCTACTTGATTCAAACAAACAATAATTTCTGAATGTGGGACTGCAGTTTTGTTGTTCAATGTATATGCATTTGACTCGTTAGCTACGTGGTCTCGATTGAGCGTAATAGTTCATATTGAATTTCAATGTACAATTATATTGATTTGACTTAGTATCGATCACACAAAAATAATCAAAATCAAATTTGAACTATCAGCCTGTCAAGTTTGTTTTGTAATTGTGAAGTTTGTCCACTGATCAAGTCGGACTATTTCTTTTATATGTGCTGTTTGGCTCTACAATGTTACCAGGTCTTAAACTTTCCTTTTATCTCAATACTTTTTCAGGAGCTTAAGAGAGAGCGGGCAAAAGCAGCTCTTGCTATTAAGTCACTTCAAGAAAAAATGGACGAGAAACTAAAGATAGAACTTGAACAAAAGGTGCACATTAGTTTTTATTGGCAGTACAAGTACTGCCCCTCACTTCCTGTATATATTAATATTATATAATATATGTTAAAGTAAGTGGCATCATTCATAATTTCAGAAAATTGAAGCAGAAGAAAATTTGAAGAAAAACCAGGAGTTAGCACAGGCAGAGTTAAATGCAGCCATAGCAAAGGAGAAGGCAGCCCAGCTTGAAAAAATGTCTGAAGCAAATATTAATGTGAGGCTTACTCTAGAATTAAGGATGTGTATAGATACGCCCATATTTAAATTTTTTATAGCTAACTTCAATTTATGAAAAGGGATATGATTTTCATTAGGTAGTAGCATATAGAAGAATATAATAGGCAGAATAGTTTTGCTTGGGTATAAAGCCAGGGCAACTTCTACTATGGGTAACTTATGAAAGCATGCAAAAAAAATTAGTTTTGGATTTAACTTCCTTATGCAATTTTGAGTAGACTACATTCATTAAAACCTGCTTAGTAGAGAATTACATTCATGGTCATTTCATTACTTGAAGCAAGTTTCTGAACAGAGAAAAGTTAGTTTGCCAATGTAAATTCTTGGTCTAACATATAATAAAATTCCCGTAATTCTTAGCAAAAATGTGCTGCATGTTCATTTACATGGTAGGTTAGTTATGGAGGAATTTTCGTAAGAGTACAGGCAGAAAAATAATAGAGTTCCTTTATGTACTAGTTAATACCAGATAACTTCCTTCAATGCTTTTCGTGATGAGAACCAAAATAACAGCAAACCTGTTATTGTTTGAATCTTTTCTGGTTTGTGATAGAACTTTTTGTACATCCCAAAGACCAAAACAAACGTTGAATATATTTTTGTAGACAACATTCAGTACAGCTGTACCAAGGCTGGTGTGTTCACCTTGAATGAAAATACAAAATATATGAATTTCACTTCTTCATTTATTTTTGTATATGGACTTGTGTTGCTTCTTTGAGGTTGAAAGGTGGATACTACTGCTTCAAGTTTACATGTATTTAACTGAACTAGTTATTTTGTCTATGGAAAACATAATTTTCTTTTCATAATAATGTGTTGCTAGACAACTACGGCATGGTTAGCTTGAAATTATTGGAAAACTGTTTGGTTATGCAAACATAAGCTTCTAAGTTTGATCAAGAAATATTAATGTTAAAAAAGGCAAAACACAGGTCGACTTTTGATAGTTGCAAGGTTGATATCATATTTTTAGCTAATAAGGCTTGATTTAGAATTCTTACTAATGGATGTGCTTCTTGGCTTTCTCGTAATTATCAATATCTTTCATGTCATATATGAATGTTTGACTTGATTTAAAAATTTCTTTCCATCTGATTCTCTAGATAAATGCCTTGTGCATGGCATTTTATGCTCGATCTGAAGAAGCTCGTCAAAGTCATGCTGCACAAAGTTTTGCTTTGGTAATCTTTTTTTACGTTTCTTTATGTTTTACTAGTTTCCAATTCCGCTTACCAATTACCAGTTTCTTGTTATCTTTGCATGAATCCTGCAGAGAGCACTTGCACTTGAAGATGCACTGTCAAAAGGATTGCCAATTCAGACAGAAATAGAATCTTTGCAGTCTTATCTTGAAGGCACAGATAAAGATTCAGTGTTGGATTTGGTGCTAGCATCCCTTCCTGAAGAGACAAGAAACAAAGGCACTGACACACATCTGCAATTAAAGCAGAAGGCAAGCCGTGTTCTTATCTGCTGTTGACTTTTTGGGTTACTTGTTCGTTATAAAATTGCTACATTTCTTCTGTCAATTATTATTTTGTAACCTTGCAGAACTTTCTTTTGATTATATGCTAGATGTTGTTTTCTCTCGATGCTTATAGCATGAATATGGATCTCTTTAAATTGATTTTTTTACTTATATTAGTGAGAAATCCGTTGGTTATCTTTGACATTCAGTAATGCTCATATATCTTTTGAAGCTGCCTTATAAATTTATATAAAGCATTTGAGTTGTGACTGGTGAAGAACTTTCTGGAGTTATTGAACATTGTTTGTGATTTCCTGAAATGTAGTTGACTGTTACTACATCAATTCTAGATTATATCATACAATATAATTTTAGATTGCAATCTTGCATATTTCTAATTTATGCATATTCTGTTGCAGTTTGATATCATAAAAGGTAATGTACGACACTTCGTCTTCTTCTCACCAGGAGGGGGAGGTATGTTGGCACATTCTTTGGCACGTATAGCATCCTTGTTGAAGGTACGTAGATAAATTACCAACATGGCATTTACATTTATGTGTGTGCTTAATGGGAAAATATAATTAGTTGGGGTGGTGAAATTCCATGGAGACATAATTTGTGTTTTGATAACACTGGCTACCTTTATTTCTTTCTGGTGCCCCAACTCTCATTTTCATCTCTACCGAATTCATCCTGAAGTACAAACTGTTGCGTCATATTCAGGTTAAGGAAGCTGACCAATCAGGCGATGGGATTGAATCTGTTATTAACAAAGTTGAGAGTTACTTGGCTGAAGGAAAACTTGCTGAAGCAGCAGATTGTCTAGAAGAAAGTGTGAGGGATACCCAAGCTGCAGAAATTGTTGCAGGTTGGGTGAAGCAAGCAAGAAACAGGGCTATTTCTGAGCAGGCTGTAGTTTTTCTTCAATCCTATGCCAATTCCATTAGCCTTACATGATTATCAAATTTTGAATATTTGTCAAGACCGTGTTGATTTAAATACCTAAAGGTTGGAGAGATTATTTGGTTCCACCAAGGATGCCAATGGGAGTTGCCTTGACCCACAAGAAAACAAGTTAGCGTTTTCATAGCAGTTGAAATTCATTGATTTTGTGATATCTGTATAACACCACTGGCTTCGGTGATTGGAACGAAGTGATTTGAGGCTCTGTATATTTTCTCTTTCACGAATGATTAAAATGTTGCATTGTTAGTATGGAAATTTCAATAATATACCCGCGGCCACAGGCGACCAAGACAAGGTTGGACGTCAAATGTCTATCATTGCTCTGCATACAAATAATAGTTCAAGGTGGTTTCCTGAGCGATGATAATTGTTAGTTTTTGTTTTTTCTACCTGCAAAGTTAGATATCATGCTTATTTATATTCAGTGCAAAATGTTAGATACCATCTTTTGAGTGAATGATTAGAGGTTGTAAACTTCTTTTGGGCAGAAGAGTCTGCCTATAATTTAAGCAAGTATAAAGTTATTCATCAACCTGTCAAAAAAACAAATCTATTAATCAAAGTGGAAGTTTTTAATAAACGATGAGTTATTTAATTGGAGCAATCTTGTAATTGGATTGTTGAAAAATGAAAATAAATAAATTTTCACATCCTAACGATTAAAATCAAATGAGAAAAAGAAATAAATATTTACTAATTCAATTCATTTTACTAGAAACATTGCACATGAAACCAACATACAATCCAATTAGTTTGAATTTAATTAAATAATATAAAACGGAAACATGTTCCTTCAAAAAAAATAAAAAAATAAAACGGAAACATGTGGTTGTTTGGTTCAACTATTTTGTCATATTGTAGATCCCTTTACGGGGCAAATTTTGTATTCTTATCAACACTAAAAAAAATAAAAATTAACGAGTCCACAATCTCAATCACTAGCAGTGACATATCAACTTCTGTTATGTGAGTTTATATTTTGGTTGGAGAATAAAAAAAAAATAGACCCTCTTCTTGTAATGTAAAGTAAAAAATTTGTCTGAAGTGTTCACATTCCATTGCGGTTAATTTGAATTAATGATTATATAAACCAAACAAGTAACTGGTGTTTTAGCTAGCTGAAATGTCCCAATCAGCAGGAGAATATTAACAGCAAATGCTTACGGGGCGCAGCTGCAAATAACATGGCTCGTTTTTGTTGCTTGATTTGATTGCATAATTATATCTAACTCAGTTGCTAATACAGCTTGTCCAAACAATAATAAGATTTTTCTTTCGAAAGGTAATAATAAGAAAATAGATAGCACTTTATTAAGCTGTCATTTTTAGGTACCACAAATTAACTAACCAAAAGATGAATAGACTTTCTTCAAAAAAAGAAGAAGAAAGATGAATAGACTTGCTAATTGAGGTAATTTTTTAAATGGCTTTCTGGTTAGTAGTTAAGCTCGACAATAGTAATGAGCTCAGCTCAAAGCCAAACTTATATCAACATATAATTTCGGTTCCTAACTTTAGTTTAAGATATTAGAAATGAGAATAGCTCTTTGCATTTTATTTTGATTTTCAAAAGTTTTATCAACGGAAGATAATTTGTTTGATATACTATTCAACGCTAAATATATACATATCTTTTGGCAGAAATTCTAACCTTAAATATTGTGATAGATCAATTCATTTGGTTAAACTTAACTCTCTCATTAATATAACTATTTTTCTCTAGTTTTTCATAGGTTTCCCTTAAATAATACTTTTTCTTGAGCAGCCGTCCAATATTTTATGTTGATACGTCGCTTAATCAAAATTTGAACATTGATTCAATTATAGTTCTTTCTGTTAGGCCTAACCTCTATCGATCTCATTAATATAATTCTTTCCTTTTTCTTTGGGTACAAAAAGGGGACTAAGCCTTAATAATTGAAATAACTATTGATGAAGTTAAGTTTTTAAATATACATATTGAACAAATTCTTCAAAATATGCATATTTGTTTGTGGATGCTCTTTCGATGACACTGTTGTTGCCAACACCGTAATCTAGTAAAATTTAGTGGCCCTAACGAGTCTTCAGATGCAAATCAATTACTGAGTGTCTTTAAGTGTATATCAATACCAAAAAAAATAACAACACTACCAAAAAAATACTTATATATAAAAAAGCGACAATAGAGAGTTGGCTTTGATTTGACTTTTGGTCTTATGTGTTATTCTGGCTTTGAGAAATGTTTGTGTTTTCTTTTTTGTGTTTTCTTTATGTGAAATGATATTTCTACGACCACTTTATTATAATTTTTTGACAACTTTCTCTCTCATACTTACATTATATTCTTATTCTTTCTCTTTATTTTTCTCTCTCTATTGTTTTGGACCAATGATAAGAGAAAAAATAAAAGTTGTCATCAAAGTTGTCCCAAATGGTTGTACATATATCACTACTCTTTCTTTAATAATATATTTGATCTTTCACTTTTCTCAAATGAAAATAAAATATTCTTACGAAAAATGGTTCTTGAAGAGAAAAACTTTACTTAAAGAGAGAAAGTAATTGTGTTCACAATGCATAACCTCTTTTTGTTGTTGTTATTGATTTTTTTTTTTTTAAGGTGTTGTTGTTATTGACGTAAAGAATAGAAATCACATATCAATTTTAATTAAAAGATGTATCATATTTACCGTCGATACATCTCGAATATAATTATATTCTGTAAAGAAAACCTTTAAAAAAAATAGAAATCATGTAAACATATAGTGGTGTTTATTACAAAAGTGTTGTTGAACACAATCGATGTTTGATGGCTACCATCAATGGAGGAAGAAGTAAAATGTAATGTTGATGACGTGTTGTTTAAAATCGATCATTGCTTTGGTGTTCACATGTGTCTTCAAGATGTTATTGGTCATTTTATCAAAGCAAAAACTGCTAGATACGACAGTGTGCCATCTCCGATGAAAGTTGAAGCTTTTGGTCTCAAGGAAGCTATTCTTTTGCTTGGGTAAATGGATGTGCCGAATGTATCAATTAGGTCAAATTATAAGCTAGTGGTTGATGGCAATTAGATAGATTTGTAGATCAATCTAAATTTGGCAGACTTGTAAATGATTGTAGGATGGTTCTTAGTTCTTTCCAACAATCAAAAGGGTAAAATAAAATTTAGGGTTAATAGGTCTTTACCCCTGTAATATAGATCATTTCCGTTTTTTCTGTAATTTTTTTTTGATTTACCCCCTTATAAAAAAAAATTGTTTTGCTTTACCCCTAATAGGTTAAACAAAAACGAAAATGAAAATTTCTTGAAAAATAAAATAAAATTGGTTTTTGTTTGGCCTATTAGGGGGTAAATCAAAACAATTTTTTTACACGGTTAAATAGAAAAAAAAGTTACAGGGGAAAACCAAAAATGACCTATATTACAGGGGTAAAGACCTATTACCCTAAATTTTATTATGAGATAAACAATTTTTCGTCTTCATTCTCTAACAATAATGGTAAAATTGTATGCAAGTCATCATATCTCATATCTTTGATTATATACCATCTTATATCTCTTTTACCATGACGATGATTGGAACATATAACTTTGTTTTATGCTTTTTATCATAACATTCATAATTTTTAATTAAATTAATCATATATACTCTCAAGTCTATTTTACTTTAAGGCGGTAAAGTCACCATATCATATCTGTGAGACACACACTTTATCTTATTCAATTTTTTTTTGAAGAAGCTAAAATACTTTATCTTATTCAATATAAAAAATAATTTTATAAAATGTTATAATCTTTAATCTATGTTAATCTTTTTTATTATTGATCTTGATACAAAAAAAAGGTAAGAAACACAACACATTGTTTTACAGTTATGTTGACTGTTGAGTAGAAGAGTGAATGTGAAGCCGACGCCAACCTGTGAGCTTCAACTTGGCACTTGTCGGTGGACCAATCCAATCACTCACACCGTCAAATTCTTCATACTACAAACATGAAAATCAAAATATAGTAACGTAAGACACAATCAAATTAGCAACAAAGTTAAATAAAGCAATAACCATTTTATTATTATTAATTATAATAATAAGGTACAACTATATTTCTTTCTTCTTTGTTCCTCTCTCTCTCTCTCTCTTTCTTCTTATCTTCTTCTACCAATTCCAATTCACACAATTACATGCATTTTCATTCATTCAAGGTTTCACTCTCTTACTACTTTGTATTTTCATCATTATGCATTTCACTTTTTACATTTATCATCTTACACTGTCAGTGTTGATCTGAGCTACTTTGGATTCAATTATTGTGTTTTTGCATTGATGATTTCATTTTCAGTTTCAGATTTGTGATTTACATTTTTTTCATGTTTTTAACTAGGAGGAGCATTTGAAGAGTTTCTCTTCAGTGTAGATCTGAAGAAGTCTCATCAATTTGAACTCAGAGAGTGAAGTGAACAATCCAAAGCTGGCTACTACACTATCTTGGAGGCATGCTGCCAATAATGGCAGCAGCCATGCTTCCACTGATCTGGTTAGTATTTTCTCCATGACCCATCATTTCAATCTAATCCTACTTGATTTGGGTTTTATAAAGTTCACAACTTTAAAAGAATTACGGTCAGTGTAACCATTTTGATTTACTATGCAATTTATGGATCTTATTATCAGTTTGATATTTTCTGTTTAATTCAGATTTATTTCCTTTTGTGCTAGATGTTAGACAATGTTAGAAAGTTTTAAGTAAATCTTAGATTGAATTCTGTAATATAGTCCCCACTTTTCTGCTACTTATTTTAAATTGTCCCTTAGAAACATATATATGACAGTTTTGCAGATTGAGAGAAGTGTAGTTATGGAAATGACAAGAAATATTTATTGTAGGATCTCTGACATTATCAACTGAGCAACTCATGCAGGGGAAAATATTTATTATAGAATAGCAGGCATTATTATTATATCAGCAATGCAACTTGGGGGGTGCAGGGAAAAACTAGAAAATGTTTAATTTTCTTGATTAGGAATGTAATAATCAAGTTGTGATATACGTTGTTTTACCTATGGACCGTTAGAACTTGATCTCCCGTTTTATCTTCTCTTTCTTGTGGAACACATTACTTATGGTGTGTTTGGATCGAGGGTTTAGGAGGGGAAGGGAGGGGAGGGATTAATTTTCTTTTTTAAATCACAGACTAGATAACATGTTTGTCTAAAATAAATTAAGTGTGATTGAAGTATTATATGATCGTTTATCATGTTGTTATTTTATTTTTTTTAAAAACTTTTCATAGTGTCCGTAATTTAAAAACGAAAAGTAAGCCCTCCCCTCCCTTCACCTCCTAAACCCTCCATCCAAACACACCCTTAGTTTTCCATCCCTCACTAGCTTTATGAGCAGGACAAAGAAAAAGAAAAAACAACAAATGCTTTTAGGATGATCAGTTTATATTATTTTTTTAAAATTGTAATCGATGTATTCAAAAATATGTAGACATGTCATTTAACATTCTGCACCTTCATTATTTTGTTTGCAGGAAAGGAATGGTGATGGGAAGGCTCAAGATTCAGAGCCCCCAACTCCTCATTCTGTTCTGAAGATGGGACTGAGGTTGGTTACAAGTTACAAATATACCCTTTTTTTTTCCTTGCACGAGTAATTTACAGACTTATAAAATCAGTGATGAATTACATGCAATGCGTCTAGAATAAAAAATGTTATTTCTTTAAGTTGATACATTTTGTGCATTAGTGTTTATTCTACTGCTTGCTGGCAAGTAAGGCGAGTGTCTAACACATGTGGTTGTGGGGTACCTCTTGTATTAGTGTTATTATCAAAAATAGAACATTTTTTATTAAAGAATGTTATATAATAGAAGATAAGGTTGTTTTGGCTCTGACAATATTATATATCTGAATTAAGAATCATCTGAATTTAATGCTTCAATTTATGAACAATCGATAGTCAAATTTGTGTTCACAAAATTTCGGTATCTTACGTTCTTAATTGGCTGCACTTGCAGAGATCGTAGTAGCAGCATGGAGGATCCAGATGGGACATTAGCTAGTGTTGCCCAATGCATTGAGCAGCTGCGCCAGAGCTCGTCTTCTGTGCACGAGAAAGAGTATTCCTTAAGGCAGTTATTGGATCTTATAGATACACGTGAAAATGCATTTAGTGCTGTTGGATCTCACTCTCAGGCAGTTCCAGTACTTGTTTCCCTTCTTCGGTCAGGTTCGTTGAATGTGAAGATCCAGGCAGCAACTGTTTTGGGCTCACTTTGTAAAGAAAATGAACTGAGGGTGAAAGTCTTGCTTGGTGGATGTATTCCTCCATTACTTGGTCTGCTGAAGTCAAATTCTACTGAAGGCCAAATTGCTGCTGCAAAGACTATATATGCTGTTTCTCAAGGTGGCGCGAGAGACCATGTTGGCTCAAAAATATTTTCGACCGAAGGAGTAGTACCAGTGCTTTGGCAGCAGTTGCGAACTGGCCTGAAAACCGGAAACGTAGTTGAAAGTTTATTGACGGGAACATTGAAAAATCTCTCCAGCAATGCAGAGGGATTCTGGAATGCAACAATTCAAGCCGGAGGAGTGGACATATTAGTGAAGTTATTGGCAACAGGGCAGCCTAGCACTTTAGCCAATGTTTGCTTTTTGCTTGCTTCTGTAATGATGGAGGATGCATCTGTTTGTTCGAAAGTGTTGAACGCAGAGGTGACTAAACAACTCTTGAAACTATTAGGCCCCGGTAATGATGACCTTGTTAGAGCTGAAGCAGCTGGTGCTCTTAAATCTCTATCTGCTCAGTGCAAAGAGGCGAAACGGGAGATAGCCAGTTCTAATGGCATTCCTGCTTTGATCAATGCTACCATAGCTCCTTCTAAAGAATACATGCAGGGTGAGTGTGCTCAAGCTTTGCAAGAGAATGCTATGTGTGCTTTAGCAAACATCTCTGGTGGTTTGTCTTATGTCATATCTAGCCTTGGTCAAAGCCTTGAATCATGCTCTTCCCCTACCCAAACTGCTGACACTTTAGGGGCTATAGCATCTGCTCTTATGATATATGATAACAAGGCAGAATCTACCAAACCATCAGATCCTTTGGTGGTTGAACAGACATTACTCAAACAATTCAAACCTCGCTTACCCTTCCTTGTGCAAGAACGGACCATTGAAGCTTTAGCTAGTTTGTACGGCAATCCCATACTCTCAACTAAACTGGAAAATTCCCATGGAAAACATTTGCTTGTTGGTCTGATAACGATGGCTGCTGACGAAGTGCAAGATGAGCTTATAAAAGCTCTTTTGGCACTATGCAAAAATGAAGGAAGCCTATGGCGTGCACTTCAGGGTCGTGAAGGAGTTCAGCTGTTGATATCTCTTCTTGGTCTTTCATCAGAACAGCAGCAAGAATGTGCAGTTGCATTGCTTTGCCTTTTATCTAATGAAAATGATGAAAGTAAATGGGCAATTACAGCTGCTGGTGGTATACCCCCACTTGTTCAAATTTTGGAGACAGGATCTGCAAAAGCAAAGGAAGATTCGGCAAGAATCCTTAAGAATTTGTGCAATCATAGTGAAGATATACGTGCTTGTGTTGAAAGTGCAGATGCTGTTCCTGCATTGTTATGGCTATTGAAGAATGGAAGTCCTAACGGGAAGGATATCGCAGCAAAGACCATAAATCATTTAATTCATAAATCTGATACTACCACTATCAGTCAGCTTACAGCCTTATTGACAAGTGACCTTCCTGATTCTAAGATATATGTTTTGGATGCTTTGAGAAGTATGCTTTGTGTTGCTCCTCTTAGCGACATTTTACGTGAAGGTAGTGCCGCTGGTGATGCATTTGACACCATGATAATGTTATTGAGCGCAACAAAGGAAGAAACTCAGGCAAAATCTGCATCAGCTCTGGCCGAAATTTTTGAAGCTAGGAAAGATTTGCGTGAAAGTAGCATTGCTGTCAAAGCTCTTTGTTCATCCATGAAGTTGCTTGATTTTGAATCTGAAAATATCCTAATGGAGTCCTCAAACTGCCTGGCTGCAATATTTCTTTCCATCAATGAGAACAAGGATGTAGCAGCTGTTGCTAAAGATACATTAACCCCCCTAGTTGCACTAGCTAACTCTTCAGTTTTGGAAGTAGCAGAGAGGGCTATAGGTGCTGTAGCAAATCTTATTTTGGATATTGGAATTGCAAAGAAAGTTGTTGCAGAAGAAGTTATCTTGCCTGCTACCAGAGTATTACATGAAGGCACAATTTCTGGAAAAACTCATGCTGCAGCAGCAATCGCTCGCCTCTTACATTCTCAGAAAGTTAATAATGCTGTTACCGATTGTGTGAATCGTGCCGGCACTGTTCTTGCATTAGTTTCTTTTTTGGATTCTTCTGCCAGCGGATCTGTTGACACATCAGAGGCACTGGAAGCACTTGCCATTCTGTCTAGGCCAGAAGAGACCGGTGCAAATATTAAACCAGCATGTGCAGTTTTGGCTGAATTCCCCAAAAGCATAAGACCAATAGTCCTGTGCATTGCCAATTCAACACCGACATTGCAAGATAAAACAATCGAGATTTTATCTCGATTATGTAAAGACCAGCCTGTCATTATAGGAGACACTATTGCTTCGGCCTCTGGATGTATATCTTCAATAGCAAAGAGGATAATTAGTTCCACAAATGTAAAGGTCAAAATTGGTGGAATTGCGCTTCTTATTTGTGCTGCAAAAGAAAATCCTCAGAGATTGGTGGAGGATCTCAATATATCAAACTTGTCTGCTAACCTTACTCAGTCTCTAGTTGATATTCTTATTTCTGCACAGCCTTCTTTGGGTAATCACGGTGATGATGATAATGACAAGGAATCCATCAGCATATGCAGGCATACAAAAGAAGAGGCCAACAGCCATGAGTCGAAAACTGGAACTTCTATTATACGTGGTGTTGATTTAGCTATATGGTTACTGTCTATTCTTGCTTGTCATGATGAAAAAAATAAAATAGCAATAATGAAGGCTGGAGCAATTGATGTTCTCGCCGACCGGATCTCTAATTGTTACTCACAATATTCTCAGGTATTCAAGTGCCTTTTACCTATCTATCGAGAAAAAGAAATAAACAGTAGATTTGATTCTGATCTTAGTTATTACTTAACAGAGAAAATTATGCTTTAACCTTTCCAACTCCCCTCCACTCACATTTTTGTCCAAAATAAGCTTTAGTACACAGTTTTTAATTACGAGTACTTACACATACCATGTTTCAGAATCTCTGCAATCTAAACTGAATCCCCTCGATCAAAACATCACATTTGATCATTTTTCTCAATTCAATTGCATAGAATTTACCAAGGTGAATTTGTTATTTATCTTCTGAAACATATAAGTTGGGATATAGAGTAAAAGATGGTACATTTTTTTGGGTTTGTAAACAGTAGAAAACCAAAAGAATCAAATGAGTGGAAAGAATGAGATAACAAAAAGTAATTTAAAATAGTGAGGGTGACTGTGAAGTAAGAAAATAGTTAAAGTATTATTAATGTTCAATTTATATAGTATATACTTATATTTTTTAACGTGAGTAACAATTTTTTATTTTTTTGGAAATTTTTAAACAAAAAATGAATAATTTTGAAGTTATACTAAGTTTGCAAAACTTGTTAATAGGTTACCTTTTTACAAAACACGATGATAAAACTTTCTTTACTTGTATCGTAATCAATTCTCGAACCTATATTTCTTGTAAAAACATGTTTGGGCATTCTTTTTAATATTTTTGATTTCAGAGAGGTGAATTGTGATTTTTCCTAGTAAATATTCACTTATTTACACATAAATGCATCCTTAACTTTAAAAGTCAAACATGCATGCACCCTCTTAATGATTGAAATAGTAAGATAACAGATTACTATATTAATGTTATGCTATTTTTGTATATAAACTCTGTTTGCTTCTTTATGGTGAACATGCAGATTGACTACAAAGAAGATAACAGCATGTGGATTTGTGCCTTGTTGTTGGCAATATTATTTCAAGATAGAGATATCATACGGGCACATTCAACCATAAAGTCTGTACCAGCACTAGCCAATTTATTGAAGTCAGAGGAATCAGCAAACAAATATTTTGCTGCACAATCAATAGCCAGTCTTGTTTGCAATGGTAGCAGGGGAACACTTCTGTCTGTGACAAATTCTGGGGCAGCAGGTGGACTTATCTCTTTGCTTGGTTGTGCTGATACTGATATCCACGAACTTCTGGAATTATCAGAGGAATTTTCTTTGGTGCGTTATCCTGATCAAGTGGCTCTAGAGAAGTTGTTTAGAGTTGATGATATAAGAGTTGGTGCCACTTCTCGGAAGGCAATACCTGCCCTAGTCGATCTTCTCAAACCAATTCCTGATCGCCCAGGTGCACCATTTTTAGCTCTTGGGCTTTTGACTCAGCTTGGTAGAGATTGTCCACCAAATAAGACTGTAATGGTAGAATCTGGGGCTTTAGAAGCTCTTACAAAGTATCTTTCCCTTGGTCCACAAGATGCAACCGAAGAAGCTGCTACAGATCTGCTAGGAATTCTGTTTAGTAGTGCTGATATACGAAAACACGACTCTGCATTTGGTGCTGTTAATCAACTTGTAGCTGTCCTACGCTTAGGAGGAAGAGGTGCAAGGTACAGTGCTGCAAAAGCATTGGAAAGTTTATTTTCGGCGGACCACATTAGAAACGCTGACATTGCTCGACAAGCTGTTCAACCCTTGGTAGAAATTCTTAACACTGGTTCAGAAAGGGAGCAGCATGCTTCAATTGCTGCATTGGTTGGGTTACTGAGTGAAAACCCATCAAGAGCACTTGCTGTTGCAGATGTTGAGATGAATGCAGTGGATGTTCTTTATAGGATCCTTTCGTCAAATTGTTCAATGGACCTCAAAGGGGACGCTGCTGAATTATGTTGCGCTCTTTTTGGAAATACAAGGATTCGGTCCACGGCTGCTGCTGCACGATGCGTTGAACCCCTAGTCTCTCTCCTTGCAACCGAGTTCAGTCCTGCTCATCATTCAGTTGTTCGGGCATTGGATAGACTTGTTGACGATGAGCAACTGGCTGAATTGGTTGCTGCACATGGGGCAGTCGTTCCTCTTGTTAGTCTACTGTCTGGTAGAAACTATGTACTTCACGAGGCCATTTCTAGAGCTCTGGTCAAGTTAGGAAAAGACAGACCTGCTTGTAAAATGGAAATGGTAAAAGCTGGAGTCATTGAAAGTATACTCGACATCTTACATGAAGCACCTGATTATTTGCTCGCAGCTTTTGCGGAACTGCTGCGTATATTAACCAATAATGCTACCATAGCTAAAGGACCATGGGCTGCTAAAGTTGTTGAACCCTTGTTTTTGTTATTGGCAAGACACGATTTTGTCCCCGACGGACAGCACAGTGCAATGCAGGTTTTGGTTAATATCCTAGAACATCCACAGTGTCGTGCTGACTATTCATTGACTTCTCGCAAAGTTATTGAACCACTTATCCCTTTGCTTGATTCACCGATATCGATTGTGCAACAGCTGGCTGCTGAGCTTCTTTCGCATCTGCTCCTAGAAGAACACCTTCAGAAGGATCCAGTGACACCGAAAGTAATTGCCCCGCTTATAAGAATTCTCGGTTCTGGTATACCTTTACTGCAGCAGAGAGCTGTAAAGGCCCTAGTTAGTATTGCACTAACATGGCCGAACGAAATTGCCAAAGAGGGTGGTGTTGTTGAGATTTCCAGAGTGATATTGCAAGCTGATCCATCCCTTCCTCATGCTTTATGGGAATCTGCTGCATCTGTTCTGTCAAGTATTCTGCAATTTAGCTCTGAATTCTACTTGGAAGTTCCTGTTGCTGTGTTGGTAAGGTTGCTTCGATCTGGCTCGGAGAGCACAGTTATCGGTGCATTAAATGCACTTCTGGTTTTGGAAAGTGACGATGGAACTAGTGCAGAAGCTATGGCTGAAAGTGGTGCAATAGAGGCTCTCTTGGAGCTTCTAAGATCTCATCAGTGTGAGGAAACCGCTGCACGACTCTTAGAAGTACTGCTTAACAACGTAAAGATAAGAGAAACGAAAGTCACTAAATCAGCCATCTTACCGTTATCACAGTATCTCTTGGACCCACAAACCCAAGCACAGCACGCAAGGTTATTGGCAACTTTGGCTCTTGGAGATTTGTTCCAGAACGAGGCTCTTGCTCGATCTGGTGATGCAGTTTCTGCCTGTCGTGCTTTAGTGAATGTGCTTGAAGACCAACCGACCGAAGAAATGAAAGTCGTAGCCATATGTGCTTTACAAAATCTTGTGATGTACAGTCGACCAAATAGAAGAGCGGTTGCAGAGGCCAGTGGTGTTCAGGTTGTATTGGATTTGATAGGTTCAAGTAATCCTGAAACTTCTGTTCAGGCTGCAATGTTTATTAAACTTCTGTTCTCAAATAATACTATTCAAGAGTATGCTTCTAGCGAAACAGTGAGAGCACTCACTGGTGAGTTTTACCTTGCTTATTGTTAAAATACTAGAAAGTTATATATGCGAATATATACGGCACTCTATATAATATCAAAATATTCTAATATATTAACATTTGTATCTTCAGATTTTGATGTGTTTAAACATGGTCTAACAAAATTTTGTGTTCTTGTAGCCACTATTGAAAAAGATTTATGGGCGAGTGGAACTGTGAACGAGGAATATCTGAAAGCATTAAATTCTCTATTCAGCAACTTTCCACGACTGAGAGCAACCGAACCGGCAACACTTAGCATTCCCCATCTGGTAACAGCCTTAAAGACAGGTTCAGAGGCTTGTCAGGAAGCTGCATTGGAGGCACTTTTTCTTCTCAGACAAGCTTGGTCAGCATGCCCTGCTGAAGTCTCAAGAGCTCAGTCAATTGCAGCTGCAGATGCTATTCCTTTTCTGCAGTACTTAATCCAGTCTGGCCCACCTCGATTTCAGGAGAAGGCAGAATTTTTATTGCAGTGTTTGCCAGGTACATTGGTGGTGATCGTCAAGCGTGGTAACAATATGAGACAGTCTGTTGGAATCCCGAGTGTTTACTGCAAGATTACACTTGGCAACTCCCCGCCGAAGCTAACAAAGGTTTTTTTTATATGTTTTCTCACATATCTATTTTTTCGTTTTTTGTGATGGAACATTTTAGCTTTTTATTAATACACAATCGTCCCTGAAATTTGAATATTACTAAATTACTGATACTGATGTGGCGATCAGGTGGTCTCAACTGGTCCTAACCCGGAGTGGGAGGAGAGCTTTACATGGTCCTTTGAGAGTCCTCCAAAAGGCCAGAAGCTTCATATTTCTTGCAAAAACAAGAGCAAAGTGGGAAAGGTAGGTGTATTTGAAAACTAATTTATTGCATTATATAGTATATATTCAACTTCACCTATCTTGTTTTTACACTTCCACTTAACCCCTTATGTTGTGATTTGTAAACAGAGTAAATTCGGAAAAGTAACAATCCAAATTGATCGAGTGGTAATGCTAGGAGCCGTAGCTGGTGAGTACACTCTATTGCCTGCAAGTAAAAGTGGACCCCCAAGGAATCTAGAAATTGAATTTCAATGGTCTAACAAAGTAAGTGATACAACAACTGATACAGTTCAGCAATAGAGGACAAGCTGTGAGGGATTTTTTTGGATTTTTTGTTTTTTCCAGAGAAATCATGTGTACATAGCTGTTGTTTGTTTTATTTTTTGGTCTATAGTTCAAAACAGAATATTTTTCTTTTGTCATTATATTCTTTTGTAACTTGATCCTTCATTTCCTAGGATCAACACTAGGGGGTACGAAGATCATGCTTGCTTTTGTGTTTCTTGTATGATTCTTTGAGTGTGTTCAATTCAAAGTAGTGTAGCGAGTCTGTTCTATGCTTTTGTTTGGAACTGTACAAGTACAACTTTGATGTATAATAACATAGATATAAAGATTGACGTGTGTTTACATATCATAATAATAATTTAATGAATATATATATTTTGACAGTATTCAAATATTAAACATGAAATGACAAATTAACAAGTGCATTATATACCTCTAAAAAAATGCATTATACAGTACGTGGTAAAGGGAAAATGGTCCCAAGTTTCTAACAACTACAAGAGATTGCCCTATAGGGAATTTCACGAATATTGCATTGCATAATATCTTACCTAATTTTGTTCAACGTTGCATGTCAGCTGGAGTTCATTAAATTTTATTTTTATTTTGCAATTTACACCTATGTTAGGAAGAGTAGATAATATATTGAAGGGAAAATTACAATGACCTCCCTTGAGGTTTCTTCAAATAACACAAACACCCCCTCTAGTTTAATAATTGACACTAACCTCTCTTAAAGTTTCTTAAAACACACGGGCAACTCCCTTCTCAACTTACACCGTTTACAATTCTGTTAAAAATAACAACCATTACTTTTCTGTTGATGATGAGTGATGATAATCTTCTACAAAACCATTAATATATTCCTCTTATTGTTGAAAGCTTTATAAATCCTATTATTTTTCTTCATTTCAATTGAAGAATAAGCCCCATATAAACGTGAATACACCCGTGAAACATGATGAATGATTAGAAATGTGCCATAGAGAACGAAAGACACAAGCGAAAATGGAAGAGATACTCAATAATATATGTGTGATGCTTCCAAGGTGAACCAAAGGTTTTGGTTTTATTTGGAATCCAAGTGTTTCAGAGACAGATTAATAGCAGCAGAGGTAGTGAATAAGTATTTACGGTATAACAAAAATCAATCAATCCAAAATCCAAAATCCATTTCAGGTGAAACAAAAATTTTGGTACGTGTCGGTAGTTTGTTCACAATGAGGTCGTACACATAGTTCCATCACAAAACAAGTGACAAAGGATGTGGAGGGCAGTGCAACGTTTCTTTTTCTTTTTGACGCGATAACTTTAACGGAAGGTAGATGATTTTAACGGCAGAGGATGTTTATGTCAAATGAGAAAATAGAGGGGGTGTAAGTGACATATACACATAGTTTAAGGGAGGTGAGTGTATTTTTCCCTATATTGAATGTGTTCATTTTGCGCATAAATGTTTCTAAAATACTACATCCACTTGTCTATGATTATATTTAAGTCTAACTTGTAATATTCCAAAATATTTAGTAGTATTATTTAAGAGTATATTTTCAAAAATAATAAATATCTCTAATTTTTGTACCAAAAACAAAATATCTCTAAGGCCTTATATTAAGCGACATATTTCTAAAAGACAAAATGATGATTCATGGTTAAGTAGTTTACAATATTGTTCTCTCTTTAGAAAATTAGCCACTGAACCAACTTGATTGCCCTCTGCAATGTGATGACTTAAGATTTAGGATCCGTTTGCACATGTAAGTTACAAATGTGATGTCTACTTGCATAATTCATTCCTACTTCGCCAAAGATGATGTGCTAAGATTTTTCTCTTTCTTACATAGCACAAAAGAAGAAAGAATGAAAATTAAAATAAAAAAAAATTAAGGATGTTATTTTTTTTTATAAGGAAAAATTAAGGATGTTATATTGAAATAGAAAAAATATTTACGTTAAAATATGTGTTATTTGAAAACTATTTGTATTTGTACGACAACTTTTCTCAGACAACTATAGATTTATAAGGAAAAATAAGTATTGATTTTAAAATCAAAACAATTGAGAAATAATGTAAAAACATAATGTAAGTATGAGACGAAAATTTTCACAACAATTGTCATAAAATGATCGCACAAATGTCATTACGTTAACTTGAAGTTTTAAAAAAAAAGTTCCTAAACAAACGTACGATGTAAAGAAAAATGAGAAAGAAAATTTTCCTTAAAAATGGATCTAGAGTCCAATAAGATAAAAAAGAAAGCACAGGAAGATACTGATGCTGCAGCTTTCCTTCAAACATAACATGATGTTCAAATGTCAGAAACTTAATCTGTCAATGCAGGCGGACAAATAGCATTTTCTAAAAGTAGCTAGAATGAACATATATTGAACCGACGATAATTTCGATCATAGTTCAACTACTTTAAACTGTTTGATTTGAAATAACAGTTGAATTGCTCAAATATCTGAAATATATAGTGTTGGATCATGTTTCAACTAGTTAAGCTGTACAATTTTATTTTCCAAACATTGGTCTAAATTACATGATAAATTTGATTGCGCTCACCATAATTTTATTGAAATTTTGAAGTGGGTTTTCTCAAAATCATGGTGGCCCATTGTTATTCAGTTGAAATTGCCGTCAATCCAAGCATACCTATAATGATACTTTGACCTACAATTTATTTTCTGTGTAAAATTTATGAATAATGTACGTGGTGGGGGTGATGCATATTTTAATTAAGTCATAATGTATTTCTTATCCCCTAAATACCGTGATTGTGCAATTTTGATGTCTACTCTTTTTAGTGATTTAAACCCTCTTATTTTAACCAAAAAAAAAAAAAAAACCTCTTTTTTTTTCCTTTTTTATTTTGTTAATCCCTTACTAATTTGCTCGGATTTTTTTTTTGTTGAAATGATTTAATTCTCATAGTCATCATTACTTTTCTTTAAAATAAAAAAAACAAAAAAACCAGCTCGTATACATGAGAGCGAATGAAATTCTTAATTATGGTTTAAATATTTTGGCGTTTTAAATTTGGTTATAAGATAAAATGTGAACTAACAAAAAAAGCGAAGTTCCAAAATCGCACAATTAGCAGTCAAAAGTACAATTATACCTTTGATTAGTGTAACCTAATTTCTTATATGAATCTTGATAAAAAGAACATTTGAAATTATTTGGATTTTTCACGTTCTGCCAAAAGTTTTAAGCTAAATTCGATTACATGTCTAGATAAACTCTAGATCAATGTAATGCGTGCTAAATATTCTTGTGGTAATCTTATATTACGATCTTATCGGCCTAAGATTATTGAGTTGATGACGTTGAATGACCTTTAAATAGGACATTTATGTCAGTTGTTGTCCTCTTCTCCTTCGCATGTGGCCTTCTTTTCCGGACAAGTAGAGGTAGTGTACATGCATGTACTCCGTCACTCAAGTTAATGAGTGGCATGAGATGATATGTGTTTTTGTGATAAAACTGAGTGTTTTTTTTTTAAGGATGATAAAACTGAGTGTTAAATCTCTAATTCAACTTATTTTATTAATATTTCATAAAAGTCATTTTCCTCTAAAAATTTGAGTGATAAAATTGAGCGTTAAATTTCTATCTAACTTTTCAAATGTCAAATATTATCATCAACATAATATGCAAAAGAATAAAAAAAATTAAATATAGAAATTAAATATATATTAAATTGATAGTAATTTTTTAAAAAAAATATTCAAACAAAATTAAAAAAAAAGTATTTCAATATATGAAACAATTAGATGCGAAAGTATTTGAACTAAATTAATATTGTCATTGTCAATTGAGTTAAAGTCACAATGACATAAAGAAGTTTCAATTGAATTACTCTAATTAAGCTAATAAAAGAAATAGTTACATAAAATATGAACAATTTAATGATGTATTAAATTCTTTTCAAAATAATTAATTTTAATATCATAAATTAAAGTATATTTAATGGCTCAATTAACTATGAGAATCAATGTGAGAACTCCATTTAGAGCTTAAAATGTTTTTTTATTTTTTTATTTACAAAAAAGGTGATATGTGAATCAAAGTGAGAACTCCGTTTAGAGCTTAAAAACAAGGATGGAATCTACGTGAACAAAAACTTAAAAACTATTCCTCTAAAAAAAATGATTCCTTCAAAAAAATATCCTCTAAAAAAAAATTAAAATTTAAAACTATGTACATAAAGAGGATAGAAAAAGTATAATTATGTAACAAGAATTCTTTTTAGTTTATTTTTTGAAAAACGTGAATTCTTTTTATTAGTACATCCACAAAGATGTGCCACAATTTAATAATCACTTAACTTGTGCCATCGGTTTAGCATTTTCCTTAAAATGAAGCAAAAATTTGGGACAGATTATATGAAAAGATTCTAAATTTTAATGACACATTAATGAAGAAAATAGAATATCCAAAAATAGTGTCAAAACTCTGATGGTATATATCAAACGATCTCATCTCTATTCCCTATTACAAAATTTCAAAATCTCATTTCAACTATTCTAGGGTTTGAGATAGGTTATCACATACATAAAAATGAGTCGTCTAGTACTTTTTCATCACAGGGATGAAGAATACTGGGCTCTTGCCCGAACGTGCGATGCAGTTTTCTGCTTGTCGTATTTTAGTGGAAGCGCTTGAAGTTGAACAGACGGAAGAAATGAAAGTTACAGCCCTACGTGCTTTGGGATACCTGATGATGAACAGTGAATCAAATAAAAGAAAGGTTGTAGAGGACGGTGGTGTTATGGTTTTAGTGGATCTCATGAGTTCAAGTAATCATCAAACTTGTGTTCAGGCTGCAATGTTCATTCAACGTTTGTTTTCAGATGATACTATTCATGAGTTTGCTACTAATGATTTAGTCCGCGTAATCTTACCCTTATTTAGAAAACAATATTATTATGTAAAATATATTATTACCAAAATTTTATCTCCTTTACCAATCTATTTTGTAAAAAATGACAATTACAACAATTCTGTGTGTGTTAAGAATAAGTTAGGGGAGTGCGAATATATTACAATGATATGCAATTTGTAATAATATTTCATTATATTATAAAGGATTAATCACCGAGACTCGAAAATAAATTTATGCAGTTGGATCTTGAAACATTTTGAATTAAAAAAAGAAAAATGTTAACGAGTGTCCTTAGAACATTTTTAAGAAATTAAAAGTAGAAACTTTTACATAAAAAATTGTGTTTATTACTTTTACAAATGTTTGACTTGTATTTCAAAGATAAAAATTTCTGTTATGGGTTGCTTAAACAATGTCCTTAAAGCACTTTTTAAAAAAAATAAAATAAAGGCACACACATACAATTTACAAATACACATAATTATACAGAGCGGAAGAAGAAAGACATGCACCGAGAGGAAGAAAGAACGTGTATACGAGAGAAATATGAAAATGTAATTAAAAAATGGGGGTAAAATGGTAATATTTAAATTATAAAGCTCAATTCCATTGCTTACACCCTAAATTGGGTGGAAACAAAAATTGAAGGATTGGGTGGTATAGGATGGAATGAGTTTCATTGTGTTCCATTCCACTCCATTCACTTTTTTTGCAAATTCAAACAATGAAATCGATCCAAAATATATTTTTAAGGCTTTTTAAATATGTTTTTAGTCTTTACATTTTGCGCCCCTTTGAAGAATAGTTTCTACATTTCATTAGATATTTTTAAAATCCTCACATTTTATATTCGCTATCAAAATTAGTCCCTGCTGTTAATTCTCTAACGGAATGTTGATGTGACAGTTAATAGATCCCAAAATATAAGGACTATTCTTCAAAGTCACGCAAAATATAGGGACCAAAAAACATATTTAACCCTAAAATAATTGAGACTCACTAACTGCCACATCAACATTTCGTTAGAGAATTAACAGCGGGGACTAATTTTGATAACAGAGATGAAATGTGAGGATTTTAAAAACATTTAATGAAATGTAAGGATTATTCTTCAAAGGAGCGCAAAATGTAAGGACTATAAACATATTTAACCCTTTTATTTGTAATAAAACAGATTGCTCAATTTTAAATGTATATATAAATTTTTCATTACAAATGATATTCAAATTTCATTTGATTATAGGAGAATTAGTCACTTTAGTCCTTGAATGGGAAATGAATAGTCACTTTAGTCCTTGAATGCAGAGAAATTGCAAAACAGTCCCTGAATGTAAACTCTGTTAGTCAAATTTAGGGACTAAAGTGACTAATGAAGTGAAGTCTACATTCAGGGAGTAAACTGACTTACGGAATCTGCATTCAGGGACTAAATTGACTAACAGAGTCTACATTCAGGGACTATTTTGCAATTTATCTACATTCATGGAATAAATTGATGACTCATTTCCTATTCAGAGACTAAAATGACTAATCACCCTTGATTATAATATATCGTGGTGTTGGAATTTAAGTTGTTGACATTAGTCGTATCGGCAGTCCGTGTCTGGTAATTGTGTTGGACTCTGATTCATAGCAAATTAATATTTGTCTCTTCAAATTTTAATGTGTGGTCTAACAAAGTTTTTTGTGTTCTTGTAGACAATGTTGAAAAAGATTTACGTGCTAGTGGAACTGTGAATGAAGAATACCTGAAAGCATTAAATTCTCTATTTAGCAACATCCCACGGCTAAGAACAACCAAACAAGCAACACTAAGCATTCCAAATCTGGTAGAATCCTTAAATACAGATTCAGTGGCATGTCAAGAAGCTGTCTTGGATGCACTTTTTCTGCTCATAAAAGGTTGGTCAGCATGCTCTGCTGAAGTCTCAAGAGCTCAGTCAAATGCAGCTGCATATGCCATTCCTTTACTGCAGAACTTAATCCAATCTGGGCCAGTTCGATTTTTTGAGAAGGCGGAATTTATATTGCATTGTTTGCCGGGGACATTGGTGATGATCGTCAAGCGTGGTAACAATATGAGACAGTGTGTTGGAAACCAAGGTGTTCACTGCAATATTACACTTGGGAACCTTCCACCGAGGCGAACCAAGGTAATTTTTTTGTTTATTTATGTTTTCACATTTATCTATCCGAAACCCTAAGATGTTTAATTATTTCTGTTAGATTAACCATTTAGTTAATCAATTATAGATTGATTATGTCGATTCATAATTGATTGATTAATTAGACCTTGAGTCTCTTTATTAATACTCAATCGTTGTGCTAATCAGGTGGTCTCAACTGGTCCTAATCCGGAGTGGGATGAGAGCTTTACATGGTCCTTTGAGAGTGCTCCAGTAGGACAGAATCTTCATATTTCTTGCAAAAACAAGCTTAAAGTGGGAAAGGTAAATGCAATTGAAAATTAATTACTATTTTTACAGTTATAACTTTAACTATATATCTTGTTTTTGCACTTGCATTTAAACAATATGTTGTTGACAGAGAAAATTCGGGAAAGTAACAATCGAAATTGATAGAGTGGTAATGCTGGGTGAGGTAGCTGATGAGTACACACTATTGCCTGCACGTAAAAGTGGACAACCAAGAAATCTAGAAGTTGAACTTAAGTGGTCTAACTATTAGAATAAGTAATCAATAACTGAAGAGCGCTTCTGAAGAATGCTTCTGAAGTAGCGCCTCTGAAGTGGAGCGTCTGAAGTGGAGCTCCTGAAGTGGTGCGTCTGAAGTGGAGCTCCTGAAGTGGTGCGTCTGAAGTAAAGCTTCTGAAGTGAAGCTTCTGAAGACAGACTCTGGTGTAGTTAGTTAGAGGAGTTTGTTACAACATCTAGTTGTATATATACACTTCCTTGTATTGTAAATAATAGTAGTTGTGTGATTCAATAAAAAACTCTCCCATTCATTGTTTCTTCCGTTTCAGTTCTCAATTTTACTGTTAGTTATTCATCTTGCTCAAAACAGCTTATTTTAATAAGCACTTTCGCTGCGCATAGAACAGTGTGATTGTTCTAACACTAACAAACCAAGCTATGCTTACTGAGTAAAATTAAGCATACCGTCTTTTAAGTTTGACTATTTTTTTTAGATCGGTCATTTCTTGAATTGATCATTTATGTTAGGTTTTTCATATATTGTTAACCGTTTTGACAAAAAGCCATGTTACAAAAAGTACGTGTGACATTCAAATATTGAGAAAACTCACTCCTTCGTTCACTTCTTTATATTTAAATTTCAAAATTAAAAAATGTTTGAGCTAAGTTTTCTTAAAAATGTCTTTATTTTGAAGCAATGGTTAGAACTTACCAACTTAAAATAGTGATTAATTCATTTCTAGTGTGAGACACGAATATAATTCATACCTCATTTCTAGTACAAATTTTTATGCAAATGTGATGTCGACTTATAATTCATACCTACTTCGCCAAAGATAATGTACTAGGAATTTTCTCTTAGATAAGGAGAAACAATGAAAAGGAAAATAAAAATTAAGGGTGTAATATCGAAATATAAAAAATAAAAAAAATTAATGAAGTTAACATAAAGTTTTTTTGACAGGAAGTTCTTCATATCTTTTTTGACAGGAAGTTAATTAACACTCGGTTAACAAATTATTTTTTCCTAAACAAATATATGTTGTAAGAAAAAGAGAAAAAATAATGTTCCTTAAAACGGAACAATGGAACAATAATTGGAATGGGATTGGGAAGCATAGACATGAGAGGACGTTCCATCCTCATTTCCTAAAGGCGTTCCTTTTTTCAAAGATAAAAAATAAAAATGCAGAGTCCAATAGGGTAAAAAGGAAAGCACAAAGATACTAATTAGGATAGGAATAGGTCGGGACCGACTTTATTAAGCATGAGCCCGATCCACTATAAAAAATGTAGGCTTGAGTTTAATCTTCGGTTTGCAATATCAATTTTTATGGTCTGAAATGACATTTTTAAAGTTTTGGAGACGGTTTTTGTCAAATAAACGATAAAAATGTGATAAACATGACATTATTGCAGAAAATAATAGTTTAAATGATTATGGTCATATTTAAAGGAGATGAGAGGAGAAAATGGATTGTAAGATTACAAAACAATACAACTATCTTCTAAAATCTTCCTAATTTTTAAAGTATTTTCTTTAAATATAATAAATATTAATGTATTATTTTTTCAGAGTAAAATTATCCAAGCATGTACATATCATTTATTTTCGATACATGTACATACCATTTTCACTTTAGATTTAATTTTAACTAAATTAATTTACAAATTTAAATTTATTCAAAATTGCATTTGTAAATATGTCTATCCAATAAAAAGGATACCTCTATTGGTTATTATTATTGATGCATTGTTTTAGGTTATTTTTAACCTTTCTCTTTTGCACCCTACTTTTTCCAAAAGTGTGAACTTTCTATTTATTGAAAAGGCTCATGCAGTTCGGTTAAATTATTTAAATTGCTTTTTTTGGATGCTTTAGCATCAGAAATGGAAGTTGTTGTGCTAGCTTTTTATAAAACAAATAATTGATCATCGAAGCTCTAAAAAGTTAATCCATACATACATGAAATATTATTGGCAAAAATATCTAGCAACTTTAATGTCTTCGTCGTGTGTTGAAACAAAGTTTCATCCACTCGCTCTTTAACTTGAAAGTCGGTTTGGTTCAAAAGATGTGGGATTTAATAATGGAGGGAGAGATAAAGTAGAGATGTGATTAATGAAATTTTAAATGTGTTGTGTTTGGATTATGTTAATGAGCACTTTTAGAATACTTATTAAAGATACAAAAATATAAATAATTAATAAATTTTATGCTCTATTAATATTACAAGCGTATTATATGGGGATTTTTAAAGTTGGTGTAGTACCCTTTTAATTGTTTTTGTTGGGCAAAATGTATATTTAATATAAGAGAAATTCTTAGGAGAACTCTCACCTAACACATCAATCTTATACCCAGCCAATTAAAACTCAACATCTCATTAAAATAATTAAAATTAGTTAGGGGTGGCGGTGCTCACAGTTAAAGAAAGTGGGAAGAGAGAGACTGAAAAAGTCAGAAATAATAAGGAAAAAAAATATGATTTTAAACTATTTTAATGAGGTGTTGAGTTTTAATTGGCTATGTGTAAGAATGACGTGTTAGGTGAGAGTTCACGTAAGAATTTCTTTAAATAATTTCATTTTGGTTTGTTAAAAATTTAAAAAAAATATAATTACATATAATAAAATAATATTTTTTTACAACATTGAATCCATTCTACATACTAACCACTATTCTCAAACAACAAAGAGGTCTCTCTTTGTGTTGGAAGAACACATCTTTAGACATGGAAACCTTCTCTTAGGCGGGGTTCTTCTCTGTTGTCAGATTTTTCCGGTAGAGGTGCATGCGAAATGTGGCCTCTCTTAGAGTTGGTGTGTCATCTTTTTGTTACTTGTGATGGTATGATTCAAAGTGTGCTATATGGTTTTCCATTTGTTTTTAGGGGAGTTTCCTATACCATCTGACTTGGTTTCGGATCTTTTGGGTTGATTTTTTCTTTAGCTTTGATTTTTTTCTTTCTTAGAATTGGGTTTTCTTTACTTCATATATTAAATGGAAGAGTATCCTTTAGACTCTGTTTTCATTAGTATGTTGTTTATTTGCCATTAAAAAAACTATAAGCCCCAAAGAGGTGATATTGATGGCTTTGTCCATATGCATATATCCACTGTCGATATTTTGGTACATCATCTTTTAGGTACAATTTCAATAGAGCATCTACACTTTAAATTGAAGTTGTTATTTTAGGTGGTTTGATCGATCAAATACTATACACTAGCTAGTAGTGGCCACCACTCATACAATACAAGATGAGTATAATACTAGATGGACGTGCATGATTAATTGATGAGTGGAAATGCATACTCATGGGGTTGGTGAAAAGAGTGGGGCTATCTTTGGTATCACATGCATTCAAATAAATCTATAGATGCAATAATAGCTGTACGAGGACAAAATCAAAAAACAAAGAAAACGACGTGCCTACATTTGTTATCCATGTTAATCAGTGCATTGCACATATTATTTATACTAGTTAAAACCAAATATGAGAACCAGTTAATTGGCTAACAGTTAGCCACAAAAGAGTTTAATTATTTGCAATGAACCAGCTCTATATTAAGTGCAAATGAATTGATATGATATACTAGTAAATTTCACCCGTAGGTCATTTATATTTGTTTTTTTAAGATTGCAATTTTTGTGTGTGATCACATATCATCCGAATGTAAAGCTCTCATGCAATATTAAAACTTTTTAGAGAGAACTTTCTTATTGTAAACATATGTGACTTGAGATAGATTAGTCTTCAATTGTGGATAGACAAAATGTAATGTAATTAATAGGGATGTGTAATGTGTTATTCGTAAAAAGTTTATCAGTTTTTTTTTATTTTTTACTGCTATTCTTTTTTATCTTTTTCTACTTTTTACATATGTTAGAAATTTTAGTAGCATTGGAAACAAAAAAAAAACAAAATTTATTTAGTAGCATGATTAATTCGTAAATTTTGAGTATAACTATTACTCTCCTCGTTCCTTTATGATTATCGTGTTTGCATGGAATAAATACATTTGATGGTTCTTCTTTTGGCTATCATATTTGTCCATAAAGTTTAAAAAACAGTATTTGGTAGATATCTACCCAAATGCTTAGAAACACAAGAATATATTCGAAAGTTACTAGCTAACCGAACGACATTAAGGGGCTAAAGCAAAACTCAATATATTTAGTGTATGTTTGATTTTGTGGTGACAATAATTGATTTTGTAAAATTGATTGTGGATAAAATGATTTTAACAATAAATTTAGGGTTAAAATCAATTGTAGGAATAAAAAAAAACTACAAATTCTAACTTTAAGTAAAATCAACTCTCATTTAAATCGTCCAACTATGATAAAAATCAGTTCTTCAACCTCTAGAATTACTTTGACCTCCAAAATTGAACAAAACAATGGTTACTCTTCATTTTTCAAAGTTTAATACAACATTTTTTTTTTCATTAATCCTCCAATTTTTAAACGAAGAGATCCTGGTAATTTGAATTCAACCTTAAGATATGTTTAGCTTTAATTTGTCAAGAATTATTTCATTGAGGAATCAAACTCCGATATTTTCAAACAATTTGTCCTTTAGTGGAGTTCCTTAATTACTTGAGTGCAAACGTAATATCTTTCATTTTTAAACGACGTAATATATCATAATTTATTCAGTGTTTTATTTTACTAATATTTAGCATTAATAATTCCTTTTTAGTGATAAAAATCCATCAATAATTCTTTTTGGACAATTTCAGACAATCATCAATAAGTAAGCAATTCTTTTTTTAATAGCCAACCAATTCTAACAGATTTTTTGTCGGGGAAAAAAACAATTCTAACAAACCTTAATTAAATCCGTTGGGCAAACTTAGGTTTCCTTAATCCTAAGTCCATGAGTGAGATATTTATTCATTTCACATATATTATCAAGGAAAGAAAAATAAAGAACCATGATTTATCAAATATTGATGTATTTCCTATTACATATCATAAATGTAATAAAATATATGGAAATAGTTTCTTTGACCTTAATTCAGTTGACAGAGATATTGCATATTATATGTGGGGTGGGTTGAAGTTCGAATCTGAACACCCCACATATTTACCTTTAAAAAATAAATTCCTAATCATAGAGATACTTGGAAAAAAAAAATATTTCTGGAAATTTGATACTTAATGTGCGATAGGTGAAACTTTTGTATATCACTTTCTCCATTACTTTTTAGTTGTCGTGTTAGGATTTTTTTACACAAAAGAATATTATTTTTTATATAATATTTTGTTCCATTATAATATCTTGATCACATTTAATATATTTTTCTCTCTAAAATAAATAATTAAGACTATTATTGATAAAACAATAAATGATGATTGAACTTGAAAATTGACAAACAAATACAAATAAATTATTCTTTACAAATATGATAATTAAAAATGAACGGAGTGATTACTACTAAGTTCTAATTTTGGAGTTAATCCTCTCAAAAAAACTAATTTTGGAGTTAATCATTATGCACCAACTCTAACAGCTGTGTGCTGCTTGAATGCTCCCAAATCCCAACCAAACGCGTTCGTCGTGGCTTTTGTCATTTGTGAAATTTGTTACACAAAAAATATGTTACATAAACAAATTTGTGAAGTCAAGTGTGTGTTTTTTTTGTTACTTAAAATTTGTCCGGATCGATACGTGAACCCTCCAACAAATCTGGATGTCCATCAGACGATGAAAGAGGCGTGGTCCAATCTTATTTACATAATTATTTTATACTTAAATATTATTATTTGATAAGTTGGTGCTCACATCACGTATTGGATCGGGACGCCCTTGGTGGGCAAGTCAAGTGTGTGTGTTATAACATATTTGATTTTAGAAATTTTGAACTTCGTATGGTCATTCACTAGAAAAGGAGTGTATCTTTTATGCTTTTTTTCGTAAAATATGCTATGTCATATCGTGTACCGGTGGTGGCAAGTAAGGAAAATCACTTTCACCCATCACGTAGTGCTTACTTATCAACAAGAATAGCATTATGAAATGTGAGTATGGCATTCCATTTTGAAGCCAAGTGAAATGTGCTCAACAAGTATTTCGTTAACAGTGACTGTGAAAGCCAAATGTGTTTCAGTCATTGCATTTTATATATGCATTTGGAAATTGGTAGAATTTACGTATAAATATGCACACTTGTATAGATGTTTGAGAATTTTTTTATCACTGCATCTAGTATAAATTATGCGTGCAATTGATTCATACAGGAGGCTGAAATATAGCTTTCACTTTCATTCATTGACCATTGCTCTTCAAACATGTATTTGTTACAAAAAAAATACTTAATCTATCAACTAAAAGATTTACTTGATTTCGAGTTATAAATTTGTTTATCAAAGATGAAATGTTTATGTGTGTGCCTGATCCATTTGGAGTTAAATATCAAAATATTCAAGGAAGTTTGTTATCAAATCTTTCAAATTACATTCATGATCATAATATGTTGTTAACCTTGCCTTCATTGCTAATGATCACTAGGTAATAATTGCGTTGAAATTCTCATCATTTCTAAACAAAACTGAAAAATTTCATTTGAAGAAGCCCGTCATTAAATGGATCCAATTATCATAGATGATTTTTGTATATTTTTTTCAAACTTTTGTATGTCTATCTACATAATTTGAGTTTATGTTTCAAGTAGAACAAAAAACACATACACAATGCCGACGCGCACCGATGTGGATGATCTCAAGGTTTTAAAGATTTCAATTCAAAAAGCTCTACGTGGCTAACCTATATTTTTGAACATACTCGCTTTTAGTTATTAATTTTAAATAAATAGATCCTACATAATAATAAAAATTTCTTATAAATTTATTGTTATTCACATATAAATTTCAACAAACCAAAAAATGTGTATTAGGAAAATATAATCATGGATTTGTTTTATTCTGTATAGCTTTATGAACCCTTTATTTTCCTTATGGAATGAGGAACTGTATATGAATTTGAAAGAAAACATCGAATACAATGTCCTTTTACTTTTGTAGATTAATTTTGAATTTCATTACAATGCATAAAATGAAAAATAAATAAAAATTTCCTCAGAAAAAATAAAGTTAAAAGTGAAAGAAAAAAAAGTAGGCAAAACCAAGAGTACCAAAAGACCCTTTTGTTTACGGACTGGTGTTGGTGGGGCCCACAACCTTCCTCTGTTTGAATCATCGTATCATATTGAAGTAATGCCTCTATAAGTAGGCCTATGCATACGAGTTCAAACCAAAGTAAAGAAGCTCAAAACAAAATTCACCCAAAAAAAAGCTCTTCACAAGAGCAGCATTATTTATCCATAATTGCAAGGTAAGGAAGGAATCCATTTTTTTTCAGAAAGAAAGTTCCTTGTAGCATGTTATGTTTCAGAACTCCCTGAGTTGCTTTCCTCGTTTTTATTTTTCAATAAAAAATCACCCTCTATACATTTAAGACAAAATCCACCAACAAACATATACATGCTCCCCTGTACAACTCTCATAAAAAAAACCCTTTTCAATCTACTTAAGTTATCTCTAGTCTATAGTTTTTGTCTTGTTTGAGACACTAAAGAAGTTCTATATATATTGGCATGTTGTGTTCATTTTATTTTCATGTATATACCATTTCACTTTTGAATATACAGAAATGGGAGTTGGTGGCACTTTGGAATATTTGTCTGATCTAGTGAGCAGTGGTCACCACCACCTCAAGAAGAAGAAGAAGCAATTACAAACTGTTGAGTTAAAGGTTAGGATGGACTGTGATGGTTGTGAGCTTAAGGTCAAGAAAACTCTTTCTTCACTAAGTGGTAAAGTCACGTTCTTTTCATCATTTTATATTATCATTTTACCTGTAACATTTTCAACATGAAGTTGATGAAATGAAATGGTGATTGCAGGGGTACAATCAGTGGATATAAACCGTAAACAGCAAAAAGTGACAGTAACTGGGTTTGTGGATCCAAACAAGGTGCTGAAGAAGGCTAAGTCAACAGGGAAGAAAGCTGAAATTTGGCCTTATGTGCCATACAACTTGGTGGCTCAACCATATGCTGTTTCTTCTTATGACAAGAGGGCTCCTCCTGGTTATGTGAGGAGAGTGGAGAATGCTCCAACAACTGGAACCATGACAAGATATGAAGACCCTTATGTCAACATGTTCAGTGATGAAAACCCAAATGCATGTTCTATCATGTAGACAAAAAAGTTTTTTTTTTTTTCTTTCAAAGGTTGGCACTGTAAATTTTTCAAATTTTAATCTAGTGTGTTTTTTAATTTTTCTAGTTTACTTTTTCTGGTCAATTTTCAAGCTCTTGTTTTCCTACATTATGGACTTTTCTTAACATGAAAAAGGATGAGTAGAGACGTTGCTGTTATCATTGCTTTTGTTTCCTAATTTTGTTAAGTGTTCCAGAACTGTACACTGTACCTGCTTGCAGTTTTACAGTAGCTAATTTTGGTTGGACTTGACCTAAGGATAGGAAATTGTTTCTCTTTGCTATGTCCTTCTTTCTCCCAGAAAAGAAAAAGCTGGATTGGGTAGAAAAGTAAAACAATCATGTGAATTGCAAATAGATAGGGCCTGCAGGGTTGAAATGGTAAATAAAGAAAACATGTCTGAATGTGTGATTAAAGTTTTTAACTTTTCTTGTGTGATTGGAGTTGAGGAGGAAAAATAGTAATTAGATCACTATAGGAGGGGTAAAACACGCAACCTCAATATTTCTTAGTTCTTAATGAAGGTCAGGTCACACCATAATAAAAAATGAAGGGCACACATAAAGGAGGGTGCATGTAACTATTAAAGGCTCAAAAGTTATAGGGTTCAGGTTCACTCATTTTCCAATAGTATAAACATTATCAGCATTTGGCATTTCATTTTGCCTAACGTGCACGATTGCTTGCTCCCTAGTTCTGGAACATTTGGCCCCTCTCACCTAGGAAAAAACTTTGAGCGTCTCAATTGGGACTAGTAATGAAAAAGCATACATTGTTCAAATTAAATTCCAAACAAAAGAAGTAGGAGCTAGCAAGTAAAACAATTTTCAAGGAAGGCATATCTTTTTCTTTTAATCAACGTGAAGCAGAAATTAACTTTATCCCTTTTGCCCTTTTCCTGTTTTCTCTATTCCTTTGCCATATCCTAACAAAGTGTAAAGGCACATGTAACTCAGGGCAGTGCAGACTAGAGGATTCAACAAAATTATGCAGATGATGGTTCTTGTTATTGTAAATCGAGCCGAATAGACTAGAGGATTCACCAGAATTTTGCCTACCAAGTTGAACAATACTCTAAAGCAAATTAGCATACAATTTAGGATATCATTAGGAACATATTTCTAATGATAAACCCAAAGAATGGTTGATCAAGTCAACATAGTTGCCAAGAAATTGTACATTTTAACCATCCAAAATCATGATTCATCTTTGGCATTTCATTTCAGACAGCATACAGAGGAAGAAGATCAAAAGGATTAAAGATACAAGTAATAGGGATGATATTTATCATATAAAGAATTAACTAATTCATCATTCAGAGTGCATTATTGAAAATTACATTTACAATAAAGATACAAAAAGTTGCATCATGTTATGTGCATAGATACACCAGACTTGTCTAATATATATCACCGCACCAGAGTTGGATCCGCTTTACTCTTAAAAGGGGTATTCAGGTGAACCATGTCCGACTGCACTAAACAGGAATAGTAATTTGAGAGAGCTGGAAGCCTGGAACCAGAATCTGCCTAACAAGTTGATCCACACTCACCAGCCAAAAATGTCCATTTCATTACTCTAAACAATTAAAAATAACCACTCAAAAATTATTAAAAATAATGATTATACCTATTTTTAGAAAATCAAGACCAAAGAATGCATGGAGACCGGCATATCATTATAGTTTTTAAGGCATTTTATTATAGAAAAATGTATTAGTTTATAAATATGCAAGTCTACTTCTATCTGAGTGTCTGACGCAACTTTATAAAAGATCGATTAGATTATAAACAAAACCTCATTCATCTTAAATATCATTCGGTCATCAAACAGTATAGTGTCGTTAATTTGACGAATAAGCCAAGCCACTAGGATAAGGTTAATAATGATGAATTTAACTAGTTTGCATCTGAGTTCAAGCATCATTTTCCATATTGCACAAGAAAAATGTTCACAAAGGACCCTGTGTCGATATTTTAAGCAGCATACGCTTTAACCGTGATCATGTGTGTCAGCAAATTTTAATGTTGCATACTGTGTTTTATGATGAAGGTTCTGCATATACCTACAAATGCATAAAAGCTTCCCGATTACATGACATGGTCAATAGGAAGCATTTTCTTACAATTATGATAATGTGAAAAGAAAACAAACATGTTTAGCTGCAGAGCAAACAGAAAGTAAGCTGGATAAAACAATCTGAGTGCTGGGTAGTATTCGTCTATCTAATCTAAGAACAAAATATTCTCAAAAGATCAGGAAACTCACCCAATCCATGTGCGGTTCATATGCGTATATGTATCCGATCAATTTTGTCTTCATTGACTTCGATTGCCCGAATAAAGACCAACAAATTTAATATCATACAGAAGAGTTGCGTTGCCCGGTATATTGCAGTCACCTATTGAATCAGTGACAAAACTGTCAAAATCTAACATATTTAATGATAATGATTCTCTTCTTCTGATAATAATAATAATGTTGCATTCAATATCTTCCCAGCCTAATAAAATCCATGGTCTTATACTCCTTTCGATTAAGAAAAACACAAAGACAAGCACACACAATTAATGATTCATTTCTTCATCCAAGTGTCTACTACATTTTAGAATTTTAGGTTTGATTAAAGTAGTTATCCATGTTTAGTAGCAAATTACATAAAAATGCAGAAACTAATAATGAATGAAACCTGAGAAGCAGCCTGCAGGTTCAGGACCATACGCTAACAATGGAGGAATCATGAGTTTGCGTTTCCCACCTAAGTAAAAATAGTAAAGAAATTTAGCAAGTGGCATATACCATGAACAATGAAAGTTAAAATAAAATAAAATTTAATACCAATTCGCATTGGAGGTACTCCTTCACCCCCCAAAATTCCCTGATCCAATCCCCTAATTACCTGAAAACCACATTCAGCCTTATAAGTCCAAACTAAACAAATACTATCAAATACTAACAGCAAGTAAAACTTATCTACCTTGCCAACACCAATACGCATAGTTAAAGGCCTAGCACGTTTATAACTACTATCAAATACTATTCCATCAGCGAATCTAGCAGTATAATGAATCTGCAATGTATAAGAATATAATATCACTCATTAATCAACCAATTAAATTTTTGAGTGAAAGAGTAATAAACAACTTACATCAATAAGCTCTCCTAAAGGAGCTTCATCACCAAAACCCTCAACATAATCACAATAACCAAGCCCAGATTTAACATAATTAAGCTCACACATTGGTTCTCCCACAGTAGCATAGTATTCAATTCTCGTTGCATCTGCATCCAACGCCGTTAATCCCATTACCCATGCTGCTACAATCCCAATACCAATTCCAACTAACGGCTTCTTTTCGTTACCGTTACGTGCTGAGCATAACACCTTATTGGATACTTTATAACTTTTGCCATTCAATTTCATACAAGAAGGAAAACGGTTATGAACGGTAGCGCCTGAACCGAGTGAGAATGAGAGTGCCATTTTCTATCTTAGTGTGTGTGTGTGTATGGTTAGTTCTCTAAGGATATACCAAAGAGCGATGATATGAGTAACTCCATTTGGCAGCATACCATCCTTTCTACACTACACCATGTGGCTCAAATTAATCTAAAATAATCAATATATATCAGCTCACTAAAAAAAATCTGCAAGTTTCTATATAGAGATTATTATGATAATATTGATATTAGGGTTAAATATGTTTTTTATCCCTATAAAATTGGGACCTTTTAAGTTTAGTTTTTACTTAATTTTAATAGTTCTTTTAGCCCTTAAAAAAAAATTCTACACTCAGTATTAGTCCCTTCTCAATTCAAATTTGTTTAACTTATGCTTAAATTCTTGAGTTTTTGAACAATTTTTTACAACTCGTTAAGAGCATTACTAAAAGTTCATATGCAAAAAATTGTCGCAAAAATTGATTTCTACGTCCAGATTTTGTTAATTTTATCTTTAACTTTTACCGTTTTAAAAAATTCATATTTAATTCGTTTCATGTTAAAAAATTATAAATTTTAGTAAATGAACCTTTCATCGTGTTCTAAACTTGTCTCGAAAAAAACATTCAAAAATTTAAGAGTTTAAGGATAATTAAACAAACTTTGTTGTAATAAGGACTAAAATTAGAAGTAATTCTTTTTTGTAGGGACTAAAAAACCTATTAAAATTAAGTAACGAATTAAACTTAGAAGTTCCCAATTTTATAGGGACCAAAAACATATTTAACCCTTGATATTAATATACGTATATATAAAAAAAAAAATATAGGGCAGATAAGAGCTTAGTTTTTTCCATAAAAAAAAGATTAATTTTTCTCCATAAAAAAAAAAAGAAAGAAAAATCTTTGGCACGCTTACATCTCCAAAGATTCGAAAACGTTTAAATCTATAACAACCGCGTAACAAACTCACACGCTTACAATATACTCTCTTCTAACTGTTTCATTTCCCCGCGCGCGCGTATATAAACACTTCACCCTGCATTTCATCTTCATTCGATTCATTTCACACTCAAATTCACTATCTTGAGACTTGAAAGCTTTGAATCTTCTTCACCGCCATGGAAAACTCTTCAACCTTTTCCTCTCTGCCATTCACGATGCTCTTCGCAATCTTCTTCACCACCATGCTTTCCGGTTACGAGGTCACCGCCACTGAAGGAATCGAAGCTTCATTCCCACCGCCACCTCCACACGATCTTCAAGAACATTCGTTCTTCTCTCACACTGCATTACTTCCACCGATCTTGTCTCATCTCGGTTTTCAGGAGCTTGCAACCGCCGCTCCGTCGCTCTCCGACGCTGCAACCACCACTTCCCCTGCTTGGACCGGTCCTTTCACCATTTTCGCTCCCTCTGATGCATCGCTTCGCACTTGCTTTTCTTGCTCTGTTCCGAATCTCCTCCGTGAACACATCGTTCCAGGTATATTCACCATCGAATATCTCCGGCGACTTGCTTTTGGAACCAAGATCGAGACTCTCAATCCCGGCCGTTGCATAACCGTCACTTCCGATTCGATTCATCCAAACAACACTACCGGCGGTGCTCCAAAGGTCTTCATCGGAGGCGTTGAGATTACTCAACCAGATCTATTCAACAACGGAATGGTTGTTGTTCACGGCCTTCAAGGTTTCGTCTCTACGCTTTCTCCGTTTTCTTGCGACGTTGAGAGAATGACTTCTCTCTCCTTTCCGTTTCATTCTGATCATCGTTCCAGTGCTCACGTTCACACTCCCGGCGCCACCGTGCTTCCTGCTATTATGCGCCTCATGCTACGAGATGCAATGCTCAGGCTCCGTAATAACGGTTTCAGCATCCTCTCCCTTGCAATGAAGGTGAAATACGCAGAGCTCATAACTCTCAACAACATGACTATTTTCGCCGTTGATGATCTTTCTATATTCTCCGGTTCTCAATCGTATATCACCAATGTGCGATTCCATATCATACCGAATCATTACTTGTCAATCGCCGATCTTGAGAAGCTTCCGGTTGGAACTGCTCTGCCTACATTGGAGCGAGGTCAGCCGCTTCTGATCACTACTTCCGGCGGAGGAGTGACATTAGCACCGATGAGGATTAACTATGTGAGGGTGAAGGTTGCTGACGTCATCCGCAATGTGAAGATAGTTGTGCACAGTGTGTATTTGCCTTTTCCGCATATCAATCCTATTGCGGCTGCTTATGATACTATCTTAGGAGGTGAAGGAGCATCAGAAGGAGCGGGTGTCGGAGCCAGAGCTGCTACTGTATCAGATTCTGCAGGTCCGGCGACGGAAGAAACCTGCTCTGCTCTTGACGGACGTGGTGGTTGTCCTGCTGGTGTCACTACTGCAGCAGGTGTGTCTCCCATGCCTCAGGTCAGGCCAATGGTTGAGATTGAAGATCACCATGGCCTGTGAGTGCGATGCTTCGATGATGATGAATATCGCGGTTTCGTTCTTTCTCTGCTGAAGTGAAACTCTATGAAATTTGTAGTTAATAAGTTTACACTGTTGTCCATCTTATGTAGCTAATTCACACCGTTGCTTAGTTCTTTTTAGTTTGTGCTGCACTTCTTTATCTCATGAAGTGAAACTCTGAATTTGTAGTTAATTCACGCTTAAATTGTTCTTCAATAAAACAATTTGTGGATTTAGTCTTTACAGATTTTCTTGACATTATCTTGTTTATCAATTCATGTTTTCTGCTTGGCGCGTTCTTGTTGGCTTCCAAGTTGCTAGAGTGATATTTAAAGTCCAGAGATAATTTCTGGGTTAAATGATTTAGTAACAAGTCAAATTGAACGAGTCCATTTGAATTTATTTACAAAAGTGAAATAAGTGTGCAATGAATCCTTCTGAATATTCGTTTGATTATGCAAAGGTTAATGATCTAGTACATTTTGAAAGGTATTTAATGGGAGGAAGGAATCCTTCTAACTGATTAATTCATGTTGGCTAGATACCAAACTTGAATAATGAGCTATGTACTTTAATAATGAGCTACAATATAATTTTTCTCTGAAGTTACTTAAATAGGATTGGTTGACCGATCTAAAAAACTTTCCTAGATTAGAAGGTAATCCAAAATTCCAGCTGTATGGTGGGCTAGCTGGTGCATATCATATTTGACCAAGAAAATACAATAAATAAATGGTAGGTATTGAAAGTGACAGAAGATAGCTTGCATAGAAGTAGCTACTTGGTCAAAGATATACCTAAGGGATTGACTTTGTAAAGTTGGTATGTAATGTAACTCATGTGAAAGTTGGCAGTGACAGTAACTGGAGGAGACTGGAGAAGTAGTAGTCTACTGCAATTATGCAATTTTGAGTTGCTCTAACCATTTTTTACAGAAAAAGGTATGAGGAATCATTACAATTACATTTTACAATTTACACAATGAGGCCAACACAATTTGTATAATACTAAAATTTAAAAAATATTAAAATATATCATGATGATTCTTTTGGAGTAAAAAGAATTGGTTTAAACTGAGCTTAAAGCTAATTTGTATGTTCTAAAGTAACAAAGGAAAAATTGAAATTGTTTATTTAATTATGGCCTAAGAAGCCTTTACTTTTGCCACAACCCATGATGGATGAAGGTAGCTTCCCAACCCTTTCAATTCCTTCTTCAAAAACCACTCCCATTCCCATATAGAAATGAGACTCTATATGACAATGGAAAGCCCAAACACCAGGATTATCCGATCGAAACCTCAAAGCAGTCCAACCAAATGAGTGCACTGGCACAGTATTCTTCATAATGGGGTTCACCAAATTATATTTTTTTGGGTCTTTGTTCGCATCAAACTTACCCTTTCCATATCCAAGTATCCAAAAATCATGTCCATGAAGATGCCAAGGATGTGTCTCACTAGTATTTTTACTCATAGTGTTTGCATTTTGAAGTATAATATCCACAGTTGTATTGAACTTCAGTCTATAAATTCCATTGCTAGAAGTAGCATTTGTGTTGTTCGCCACGCTGAAAATATCATAATTATTAAAATCATAGCCATCAGGTGGAGGTGTTTGGTTGAATTCACCAGTTATATTCTCTTTAAGTGCAACAAGATAAGGGGTGTGAGGTAGGAAAAATGATACGTTGTTAACAGACCAATGACGAACATCGTCTATAGTGTTTTGTGTGTTGAGCAAAACTATGACTCTATCTGAGGTTGTTGGAGGTTTGATTGTGTAATTTTGGTGAGCTTTGATTGCAAGGCTTTGAGTATGTCTGGACTCAACATTGTCCCAAGCTGGTGGAGACGGTGGAGATGTTGGTGGTGACCTCATTGGATGGTTTGGGTAGTAGTTGAAAATGCCTAAACCAGGTGGGGTTATTCTGTTTCTGCTGACAACATTTGAGGTGATCCAGTAGTTTCTTGATGGGTCTTGATCAGTTTTGACTAGAACTGAGTATGTTTCACCTGAGTATATGTAGAGATTCTTAACCACAAAAGGATCAACATAGTGCCCATCTGCTTCAACAACAGTCATGTTATGCCCCTGCATTATTACAAACATGTCAAAACTAGTTCCGGATGTAAAAAGTGAGAAAAATTAAACAAGGTTAAATTGTGGTTGTGGTAATAGTCGAGTCACAATCTTTTGATATTGCAAAGAATCGTATGTGACTGATGTGGCCTTAATGGTTGTTGTAGTCATTCTGTGATAGTAGATCGATGTGGTCAAAACTAGACTGGTGATCAAACGAGCGAGACTTTTGGGTCATGGTTCAATTGGTTTAATCGGTTTAGCCATGACCCTTAACCCTAAATTGTGGTTCAACAATATGACTAAGAAATAAATAAATAGATAGACATTAAAAATGTATGTTTTTTATTAAGAAGCCAGACTGGTTGAACCGCAGTTCAACCTGGTTATATCGGTTCTATAGGGCTGCGAGTGTGAACACCGTATACATCAAAAACCATGGTATCGCAACTGAGATTATTGTCGCAGACCTTGATTAAAAACTCGAATGATACTTAGAATAATTAAGTGAATAAATGATTACCTCTATTTGGAAACTGAGTGCTGATAAAGCAGTCAAGCTTGCAACTCTAATTCTGTATGTTTTTCCTGAGACGACTGTTTGTGAAAAGGGAGAGCATTCAGGATTTGATGAGTTACAAACACCAGCAGGTAAGCTTGGTGCTAACGAACAGTTGTATCTTCCTTTTCCATGAATCAGAAGTGACTGAGGGAAACCAAATATACAAAGAAACAATAAAACCAGCAATTAGAAAATTGAAGAAAGAAAATTTAGATATAAGATTTTGAATTTGTATTTTTCTGATTAGTATATCCATCTAATTATTACCTCTGGTTCCCCCACCCATTGAAAAGGGATTGCAGACAATCCAGCAGATTGTTCATAAGTACTCTTATGGTACCAATCATTCAAAATAATGCTTCTATCAAAGTCATACGAAAAAGGTTCAGGGTCATTAGGTGCCACACGAATCATTCCATATACTCCTGCTTCCCTTTGCATTCCATAGTGAGCATGATAAAGATATGTACCAGGCTGTAACATTAAATAGGTAACCAAATTAGATATTAACAATTTTGACGCTATGATTGATGATATAAATATAGTTTGTTAGTGTTGAAATTGAAAAGCAATGGATCAATGAATAGATCATGTTTGATCAACGGTGAGTTTGGCAAAATCATGGTGTGTTACTAAGATTTTGACGAAAACTACACTTTAAAGCTTCAATAAAATCATGGTGTCACCATAATTTTGCCAAACTCACAATGATTCTAAACATGCACGAATTCATTCATCTTTTCATTTTGACAACTTACCCTATCAACAACAAATCTATAAACAAAGGTGTCTCCAGGTAGTATAGGACATTGAGATACCCCTTCTGTTCCATCAAACCAAGGAGTTCCAATCTGTTACGCACAAACCACATCAGTCATTATATATTAATCATTAAGCACCAAAATAGATTTTTTTTTATCATAATTTTATATTTATTCATATTAAAATTTAAAATATTTTGGACTAGTAAAGACCAACCTGTCTAATACCATGCCAATGGATGGCAAGGTTTTCAGTGAGCAATTTGTTGTTAACTTCAACTACAACAGTATCACCCTCTTGTGCTTGAATGGTAGGTCCTGGAGTCTTTCCATTAATGGTTATAACAAGTTTCTTATAACAATCAGGAGACCTATAATCATACTTCACCTCCCATTTATAATGTCTAACACGAGCCTCAGCTTTTTGGAAATTCACCAGAATGAGAAAGAAACATAGAAACAATAATTTTGGTGCTGCCTTTAGGCTTAGTTGAAGTTGAACCATGTCGAGATTGTTAAGGATGTGTAGTAGTTTTGTTGTGAGAGAGAGCTCAAGGGAAAAAATAGTGTGAAAGTTTAGAAATATGTCGATTTTATCAATTGAACTTTTTGTACATTTGTGAAGTGGGATTGATTGCCTTTAAATAGGGTGTGACATGTTGAACTTTTATAATAAATGTACATTATTTTTATATTATATAGTTGGCTCAACTTGGTCAAACTAAGCTGGTGATTGAATTTTGAAATTTCCCAGATTGATATTTTCATGTGTTTTTTTCTTAGCGTGTTTTTCTGGAGGATACATTTGCCTCGGAGTTTCCTTTGGGATTCCGATTATGAATTTCAACCTACATGGATTTGAAATAAGAAAGGTAGAAAATGACATGTTCCAAGATGATTTTTTTTTTTTTTGTATGGCCTGTTTTAACATTTAATAAACAACTTTAATCTTGACGAAGCTTCATTGAAATATAGTACCAACTCAATTTTTGACTTTATTATAAACGTTAAAAAAATCTCTTCT
>Ga0228710_1000096_pt1 | contig 72666 bp, 37 predicted proteins | sample MedpolnodulmetaG_FD_177995 | JGI IMG/M metagenome (GOLD analysis project Ga0228710, IMG submission 177995) | Root nodule microbial communities from Medicago polymorpha collected in Santa Monica, California, United States - pink nodules | ecosystem: Host-associated > Plants > Roots > Nodule...
TAAATTTTATTTTATTTTTTTTTTTTACAATATGGGACCGAGAGAATATTTATTATTTATATTTTAGCATATCAAAAGTATTCGTATAATCTATCTTTTAAAAGTGTAAAAAAATCTCTTTTTAATACAAAAATTATTGTTTTTATTCTTTGACAAGCTCTTACACTAATTTGCTCCAAAAAAAAAAAATAGTGTCTACTATCATTACTCTCTCTGTCCCGTAATAGATGACCTATTTAAAAATGTGTAATTTTAACTTAACTTACTTTGACCATACTTTTTCACTACTATAAAAAGATAAATGATATCATATAAGATGTCGTTAGATTTGTCGCTCATAATTTCATGCGTAATAAGGTCGATTTTGTTAAGTATTATGAGACGGAGAAAGTAACAATTATCTACACAAATTATCACAACCCTTGTGAATGTAAGTTTCCAAGGGGGCTGCATCGAGGAAAGTGGTGAGTTAAATTTTGGCAGTGAATTTTGGATTCGTTCAGTTGCAATTATTGAAGGGGTCTGCATAATTTGCATCTTAATCATTCATTAGCAGCGTCCACTACGAGGGAGGGAGTCTTATCCTTAATTTTTCATTCATTCACCCTCAAGTATACGTATACGGTATACATACATGTACCATGTGCATTCCATCACATACATCTTAATTTGTATCTCAAAATTCGAACGACAAAAATCCAAACCCAAGTAACAATATTTTTTTTATAAACTAACTTTATTCAAAAAAACATTGTTTGATAACTAACTAATGAAATTAAGGGATAAGCTTAAGAATACTTTTTTTTTTTTGGGGGAAAGTGCTTTAAGAATACTGTTAATGAAGAAAAAATAGAACTTTTATATGAAATGAAAAACATAATATATTGAACTTTTAAAATGTTTTTTGGGTACAATAAAAACCCTTTATTTTTCTAAGGTTTATTTATGAAATTGCTATATTTGTCTTCATAATCAATTCCCCAAATATATCATTAACATTTTCCATTTTTTTAATATTAGTGGAATTTTTTTTACAAGATACTAGTGGAGTATTTTGTGTGTTTCATTTCTGGCCGGTGTCACCCTTTGATTTGAAGGAAATGCTATTTGTAATAGTGGCTATTCGCAAAGTAACGCGTCGCAAAGGAATGTTTTGTTAAAAACACAAAGGAACGCAAGAGAGAAGACAAGTATTGCTTCTTTTTAAGGTAGGGAGTAAATCATATCTCCATTTTTTCTTTTAAACAAAAACAAGATAATCTCCATTTTCTAAACTTTTTTTCATTACCAAAATTGTAGGAATTGAAATGTAATACTAATAGACGATACTCACTATTTGATGTAACCATGTTTTTTTTTTAAAGAAAGAGTTAGATGTAACCTTGTTAAAAATAGTAAACATTTGTCTACATGTATTATTATTATTATTATTATTATTATTATTATTATTATTATTATTATTATTTTGAGCAATGTTATTTCAACATCTAAAAATCAACAATTATTTAACTGCATAAAAATATAATCATTTATAATTATTGATGTGATTATGAGATAGAGAAACAACTAAATCCTTCCTTAAAAAAAACTAATTAACAAAATAATATCGATATGGGACACCTAAAATGTCCTAACATTTCTCTATTATTTTGTAGATGATGGTTGTTAATGCATCCACTTAGTGATACGAGAAATAAGAGGGGTTAAAGATTGGTGGATTGTAAAACTGAATTGAGATATTCAACTAATTACAAAACTAAGTAATTATATATTGACTAAGTGTGGTAACTTGCTCTACAAGTCATCAACTAACCATTCAGTTGCTAACTAACTATTATTAACAAACATAGTTGGATATATCCATAAGATATTGTCTATAAAACTTCTTCTTTCAAGTTGACATTGTAATTTCAAATTGTTTTTAATTTGATATCTTAGTTAACTTTTTTTCTAAAATGAGTCAAATTTGATGACACGTCACATATGATTGGACATCATTTACGCGAACTCATCAAAACACATCACTAATTACTTAATTAACCCAGTTAGTTATATCTCTCATTTTTTGTATTAATTATTTAATGTATAAAATAATACTAAAACAAAACAGAACCTGAAATTCTAGTTCGGTTGGGTACCCATCTTCATCCTCATTATAAAGGGTAGTACTTGTATAAGAGAGAGACTTTAGAATTTTGCTGAAAGTGACAAAATGAATTCCTACTCATAAATTCCTCAAAATACATGTGCTTCTGTCAAATTAGTCTCCTAATAGAATATAGTTCTAAGGTATCTACTACTCAATTTGATCCCAATCATAAGAAGAAGAAAAAAACATTAAAATCAAGTACTAGCATGTCAATGAGTCCTTCACTATACTTTGTGTGAGGCTTTTCTTTACATTCATTTCAAGCAAAAGAGGTAGAAGTTCAAGGATTGAGGGTAATTAATCTTCTCTTACTGTACTTAGCTCTAAAACATGCTTGCCTCAGATTCTTGATTTCTTCATTCAATTCCATTTCAGGAAGTTTCTCCAACATCTTTTTTTGCTTTTCCAACATGGCAACCTCCTTTACCAAACCTAATTCCTACATCAAACAAATAACAAAACAAATTGAAACCTTTGACCATTTGACAATAAATAATTAATGACACATAGCAAACAAAAGGGCTCCACCCAAACTAATAAATTTCAAGTTTGATTGTTAATTTCAATTATCATTCCCAGTGGGTCTTGGTTCTAAAATTTGAGTCTAATGCAAAAGTATTCCAAACAAAGATAATGTTAGTAATTTTGAAGTACTTAACAATGTGGGGGGTAGTCAAACAACATGAAGAATATACCTTAAGGGAATATACCCATGATTTTGTTAACATTAAAAACAAGATAACAGAAAAACAAAACATTACAAAATGGGGAAAATGGTTATTACAGAAAACAAATTTCATATCAACCTCAAAAGTCGCAAAGAGAATGTTCCACACATCATTCTAGCTAAACTGTTGTATGTATATTCTTTCTGAATCATCGTAGTCTTTGTTTAATAAATAATCATCATCGTAGTCATATTGTTACAGTTAACAGTTGAACAAGAACATAGAAAAAGAAGAAGAAAAACAAACATATGATAGGTTAAGGTAGTCTACATGTTGTGGAATGGAAGACGTACAGTAAAAATAAAGAACATAGAAAGTTGTGATCATTTCATGGTTGAAACGAAACTAGAGACCAAACTTACTTGTCTGTGTAGTTTGGTTGAGATTGAGCGTTGTAAAACCAGTTGGAGCTTTGTGCAGTTTCAGGTTCCGCGAAGAATTCCATAGCAATGGTGTGTCAGAGAGAGAGAGAGAGGGTACTTGATCACTGATTGGTTACTGACTAACTGAGAATGTCAGAATGTGTCTATTTATTTATAAATGTGTGTCTTGTACAAGGAAAAAGATTAAGCGGAAGGAATGGTTACGAATTTTCAGATGAAAGTGGTGTGTTAAATTTTGGTGACATTTAACTGCAATGATACATGTGTTATGTGCATGCCATCACATCTTCATTTGTATGATCAAAATTCGAATGACAAAAATCTAAACCCAGCTAACAATATTTTTTTATAATCCCTGTCTCTATGTTGTTTGATAAAGAGTTGCGTGAAGCGGTTGAGGACATTGGGTTGGTGGAGGTCCTTTCTTTGGGGACATTCAATGGAGGTTGACTTCTTTACCTATTAGGTTTGGAGTGATGGGTTGGTACTCAACATTAGAGGCTTCTTCATACGCTTTTGTGGCTTCTAGGCACAATCTTGGGTGCTACAAGATCATATTTTGAGAGACGGTGGATTCGGATTTTGATAATGCTTTGGATGGTCTTCGTGGTGCGATTCCAGATTTTGATGTTAGCAGTTTTACTAGCAAAGACACCGTTCCTCCTAAAGCACAATATGTTTTGGCGAGTGCTCTTTTTAGTAAAAGTGTTCAGGATATGGAAGTTAAGTTTAACTGACCACGAGACAGAAGACAATTTTTGGATGTTTGCAAGCACCACATGCTCAGGATTTTCTTCTAGCTATCCCGACTAATGGGTTATGTCAGCATATGTCGTCAGTGGAGTATCGTACTATCCTTAGATATTGCCTTATGATTCCACTATTTCCTATTGATGAGGTGTGTCATGTTTGTCGTAAGGCGTGCCTGCATACTTCTGGGGAGCATGTCGTTCATTGTAAGGAGCTTCCCGGCTTTAAGTACAGACACGACTTTGTTAGGGATGTACTTTTTGATATTTTCAGACGGGCGGGAATATCAATGAAGAAGGAGGCGCCTGTGAACTTCCTGACTGACCCACTGGATAGAAGATCAACACTCATTTTGTAATGATTGTTTTTTTCATATTTATTTTCTTTCTTTTACACCTTTATTATTATTATTTTATTATTTTGAAAAACAAAGGTATTGAAGAAAAAAAATCGAGCATTTATTTAAAAATATAATAGCTAGTTGCTAGAATCCAGATATGCTGGCAATCTATACTTCAGATTTTTAATCACTAATTGTATCCACGTTGTGAAAGAAAAAAAATGTCAAATTACAAAAAGAGATTATGAATGCGATGAGAAGAAGGAGAATACAAGGGAAGCAAAGTATTACCCAGAAAAATGGAAATTAATTAATTGACTTTTAAAAAGGTAAATTACTTTATTACCTTTTAATTTAAACCAGTTTAACAAGAAAGAGTTGGATTTTTACTCAAAAACAAGTTGGATTTTTGTGTGAGTTTCTCATCCTGTCTATTACTGGATCCCCCCAAAATTCCAATCTTTATCCCTCATTGGGATCGATCTTTCATACGGAATTTGTCTGGATTGACCAATTCAATAACTTATATAACATATAAGTTTGATCAGGATTTTGATAATTTCTTTGGCTTTTATATGTGTTAATCCTGTAAATAGGGGTCATTTTAAAAAAGGTCAGTGTATTCGTTAATTCTGTCAATTTGTCCTCCCAAAATTTAATCATTTAAAATTCCGTGTCTTAACTCACTTAATTACTGCCACGTCACTAATATGATGAGGTGGCACTGCTGATTGATTCATACGCACGTGAAATAACCATTTTACCCCTGAGTTCATCTTCAACCAAAACACTCTTTCTCTGGCTTTCATCTTTCTCCTCCTACCATTCCCAATCTAAAAAGAGAAATGATATTTGTACAACCATTTTGGTACAACTTTTGTACAACTTTCTCTCTCATACTCACATTATGTTTTTATTCTCTCTTCCTTTTTCTCTCTCTACTGTTTTTGACCAATGAGAAGAGAGAACAACAAAGTTATCTTAAAGATTGTACCAAAATGGTTGTTAAAATATCACTACTCATCCAAAAACCTTCAACAATTTTCGTTCATGGTTGAGGAAGAAGATTCAACTCTCAGTGGAAATCCAACAAAAACCCTACAAATCCAAACCCAAACAACAACAACAAACCCAAATCATCACATCCTCGCATAAAAAATCAGTTTAACAACAACAACAACAAAACTCAAAAATCAGTTCAATAACAACAAAACTCAAAAATCAGTTCAACAACAACAAAACACAATCGATCGCTACAAGAAGAAGATGCTTCAATCACCTTCTTTTCTTCTTTTCCTCAGACTCATTTGCTGAAAAATGAATTAATTGAGAAAGAAAAATGTGAAATTGTGAAAACGAGGGTTTCCGAGATTGGAACTTACCATTACTACCACTACAACGAGTGTGTTTACCAGGACGTGGAATGTGTTTAACTCTCGACATAGAACCGCAAATTTCAGATTTTAATTTTCGCTTTTTTGTGCTTTTAAGTGAAGTGATTTTAAGCATAGATAGAGACTTTTTTTTTGGTGAATGATGGAGAAACGGTAGCACGTTTGTTTAGAGGTGGAAAAAAATGAAGAAATGAATAAGAGAGAAGAAATGAATGGCGTTGGAAGAAGAATAAGTACATGTCTTCTGCGATGATGATGATGAGAGATGAGAAGATGAAGGCAGGGGCACTTTGGTCATTGTGATAACAAGTCAAGGGTATTTTTGTCAGCACACCCCATAATTTGATGACTTAGACTGCCACGTCAGCTAATCAGTGACGTGGCGGTGATTAAGTGGGGAGAGAGACAATTTTAAATGTTTAAATTTTGAGATGGTAAATTGTCAGGATTAACGAATACAAAGACCATTTTTTAAATGACCCCTATTTGCAGGGACTAAACACATATAAAAATCTAATTTCTTTTTAACATTCTAACTCAATATTCTGGCCTATGAAAATATCATGTTCTGAGAGGTTTGTGCCATCAACGGATATGTTTTAATAAATTGAGAGACTATTGGAAGAAAAAAAATATGGAAGGGTATAAACAGCCGATGTCTTGGAGTTTAAATTAAGAAAATGTTAACGAGTGTCTCAGAATATTCTTTAAAGACTACAAGTATTTATGAAAAAACACGTGATCAATGTATTAGAAATCAAAGTATTTGACTTTTTTAAAAAATAATTCCTTATTTTAAAATTTTTAAAAAGTGTCACAAGAACGCTCGTTAACACTACTCTTTAAATCCATTTTTTAAATATCAATACCCTTGTAAAAGAATACAAAATTGCTGAGTAGGATTTAGGAACATTTAATATTAGCATGAAGATAGTGACTAGGAACATCTTATTTTTAGTGATATTCAAATTTGATATTCTATCCGTCTTAAAATATGTGTGTTTTTTACTCTCTTTTTTCTCAAATTATTTATTTTTTTTAAAATACTAACAAATTCTCTTAGAGTATTGTTTAAACATCTAAAACTAGTAACTTTTATGTTGGAAATTTGTACTTATGATTTTTATATGTGTTTGACTTGTATTTTTAAGATAAATTTTCTATTTGTGGGTTCCTTAAACAATGTCATTAGGGCATTTTGTTAGCAAGACCTTTTCTTTTTGATAATATCAATATAACATTTAATATTTTTCCACCAACATATCCATGTGTTATTGCATTTTAATCATCTAATTACTTCACTAACTATAATTAATAAAGATGTTTTAGTAAATCAACCATATTTTTTCATTGAAATTATTTTCTTAATAACCGTATAAAACTCAAATGAAACACCTATTTTAAGACGAAGGGAGTAAATGTTAGGTTTACTCTCTTTTTAACACTTTTTTCAACATTAACTCTCATATATTAAATGAAATTCATGTTTATCACTTTATGTGAAATTCAATTTTAAAGTGTAAAATCCATATGGTTTTATCCGACGAGTGTTAGAAAGAATGTTAAAAAGAGAATATAAATAACACCCAGAAAAACTTGTTAATTCAATAAAGATCACACAAACACTAGTTAAGAAATTTGAAAAAAGAAAATTTTAATTTAGAATAACAAGTTTACATTTTAAGAGTTTAACTACACAAATTTAAAAATATTTTTATTTTATTTTATATATATTTGCTAATGCTCAAAAGCATTTGTTACTCCCTCTTATCTCAATGTAAAAAATTGCTTATAATAGAGAGTTGAGGAAGTAATATTTTGCATTAAATTGCTATTATTAGAGTGAGAATTAGGAAAAGAATGTAAAGATGGTAATGGCAAAGAGAGTGGATGAAGGAAGAGTTGCGTGTCTGGTTCATTTTGTTTATGTTTTTGGACTGGACATAGACAGAGTTGAGCAGTGCAGTGGCCTGTACTCCAATCGGCGGGACTGTGCCTTTTGTTGGTTGTTGGCTGGACTCTCTCTCTCTCTCTACTACTTACAACCGTCAGTTTAGGGTCTCTTGCCTCTCCTCATTTTCCTCCTTTAACACCGTACTCACCACGCTCCACTTTTATGATTAACCAATTCTTTTTAAATTATATATTTTGCGATTTTGTCCATTCTTTCTTTGATTTTTTTTCTTCAAAGATTAAAAAAAGAAAATTCAAATTAATCTCTAAACACTGTAGTCTGTCCATTCAGTTCAAAGCAATTGTCCATTCAGTTCAAAGCATAATTAATCTCTAAATTTTGTGAAATTAAAACTAAATAAATCTGTTAAGGAAGTAAAGTTTATATTTTGGAATTGATTCTGCATATTTCTGTATTTTTAGTTATGATTTATTTTAAAAAGTAATGAATTAATCTTTCTAAGACATGTTTATCACTAACCAATGAATATTTTTAAAAAATGTTTGTAAATTAGAAAAAAGGTTAAATATGATTTTGGTGTCTATAAATATGTCAACTTTATTTTAGTCCTTCTAAAAAATTTCTTCAACTTTTAGTCCTCCAAAAAAATTTATCTTCACTTTTGGTTCCTCCTTAAAATGATATGTAGAACTCATGTTTTTAAATAAAATTTTGCAAAAAATGTATAAAATTCATATTTAATTCATGCATTATTAAAAAAATCTAATTTTGTTTGGGAGTGATTTTTACAATATTCTATACATTTCTTCATAATTTCATTAAAAAATACAAAACTTTACTTAAAAATATGGACCAAAAGTAGTGATTGAAAATTTTAAAGGGACTGAAACGAAAAGTTAGTATATTTATAGGGATCAAATTTTATTTTTTTTGTCTGGTAGCCTAGCGGCTGGAGCTCACACAATTAAATGTGGAGAAGTGGGGTGTCTGAAGTTCGAACCCCGACCCCTACATAAATTATGCAATGTCCCTACCAACTGAGCTAAGCTCACGGACACAGGGACTAAAAACATATTTGTCATACCCTAACCCTTAAAAATGAACATATTATATTGTGAATGAACCAACGTGGTTAATGAAAATAGTGGTAGGTGATGAAGGCTATTGTGGTGATGAAGGATATTGTGAAAAATGCAGTTTGTGAGTTTAAAAAAACAGCATATTTGTCAAGTAAAGTAGTTTTGTTAGCTTGCCTAATCATGTTAATTTACATTGGATATCAACGCATGTTAACTTACGCTGGATACCAACGTAAATTAATTCACTCCGAACGTGAGTTAACTTATGTTGAAGTTATTTAGAAAAATCGAGGTGAGAATGATCAATTTTAAAAGGAAGAGGAGTGTAATACTATATTTTTTGTGATGCATATCCCTTTAATTCTTATTTTGAAATACATGGACTTCGATTTATTTCAAATTCAAAGTACATTTTTTGCTAATTGCAATTTCTGGTCAAAATAAATAGAAAGGCATTAACTACTAAGTACTATACACCCAAAAAAAAAAATACTAAGTACTATAATAGTTCAAATTAAGAACGTGAAGTTCTCCTGCATACCCTGAAGGCTTGAATCATATTAGTTGTATTCATTTGAAAAAAATACAAGTTTGCATGTGGAATGATTTAATTATATTTTCGCAATCATTCCCGTCACAACTGGACAAATACAACAAGTCAAGAAACAGAAACCCCGTAAAGGTAAAACCGTAAAACCTTGTGTTTGTGTCTTCCACAGTTCCACTTGCTCCATTTTGAAAAATCAAACACACCATTCCAAAATCGTAGAAAACAAATACTCCTAAATAAACAAAAACAAAATGAAATAATAAAAAATATCTTTCGGCTTAGTAAAAAATACTGAATTAAATTCAGCTTGAGAATTAACGGTGTTAAAATTCCAAAAAATAATGTTTGCATTCTAAGTTTTTTTTTTCTTCAAGTATTCTCGTTGCTGAGTTCACACATTTTAAATGTGAAAGAGTAAGTGTTTAGTGTTCAAACTCCTTACATATAACATACAATATCTTACTAACTAATCTAAACTTACGGGGATTGCTTGCATTTTAAGCCATACTTCCTCCGGTCTTTATTATAAAAAACATTTGACTTTTTATATTCATTATGTAAATGATGTATTTAGTCTATATTTATAACAAGATACATTAATTATTTCTTATAACAAGGACCGTCAATTACGCACTTAAGATATCAAATTCACAAAATAAATAAATAATATTATTTTAAAAACAAAAAATAATAATATTAAAAAAGGAGCCAATTTATCAGAGGTGGGCCTGTCCTTCAAGCTTCAGCCACCACCACAGCTACTCACACATTTTCTGTTTCCCAAAGCACACAATTCATATTCACATTTCTTTTTTGTTTTATTTTAATTTTTATTAAAAAAAAAATACTAATAAACTCAAAATTATCATTCTCCTAATCCTTCATTGATTCAGACGTGCTTTCCTCTTTCTATTCTCCAACTGTACATGTTTGAAACTTTTGATTTATTTTAAGTTGTCCCTTTCTTATGTTTTTGGTCAAAAACCAAAACACCTAACCGTTTTAGTTAGTGCTCACAAAGCGTGTTTCTTTGACATTTTTTGTTTCAAACACAAAAGTGGGTTTTTTCACCTTCCAAGGTTCTCTCAAAAGCTACTTGCTTTGTTTTATTAACCGCTTCAAGTAAACAACTAGGTCACTCTTAGTGGAAAAGACAGGTAATTGATGATGCAACAAACTTCACTTAACGCAGTTTATATTTCCTTGTTTATTTCTACATGTTGTTTTAAATTTTGCAACTTTTGATGATTTTAAGGAATGGGTCGGCTTTGCTTTTGAGTGAAATTTAATAAAATGTGAGTGTTGTGTTGGTGAAGATTTAGAAAGAAAAAAACAATGATGAAATTATGCTGTTTAGTTTAACTTTTTGTCTGTTATAGTTGCAGAATTGTCTCAGCTGTTTAGAACAATTATGTATATGCTGTTTAGTTTTAATGTGCACTTGATTTTCTTAAAGCACTATATTTGTTGTTACAGCTATTCTTTTGTAACATAATCAGCTTTTTGGTATTTTATAATTTGTTAGAAATGAGGTTGTCCCCTTCTTTATTCAGCTTCTTAGATTCAATTGTTGTGTTGAATTGTATATTTTATTTATTTTAGGGCTTTTTGTTTACACAACCTTAGTCTAAAGGAAAGTGTTGATTTTGGTTTTGATCCTTTTCTCTTTCACTCTCACTTGAATTTGAATTTCCTATTAATTTTGTTTAGTTTTTTAATTTGGTTGATAAGGTGGTCCTTCTTCCTTTACTTTCATTCATGGGGAAGGTCACAACTTCTTCAACACCGCCTTTTTCGCAAGAAGCTTCCAATTTTGATGAGGTTTATATGCAGCAGAGCTTGCTCTTTGATGATAGCCTCAAGGTACATATGTTTCGCTACTTTTTGGGCTATTTCGAATCTCGATTTAACTGTTAAGATCATTGCCTAATGCATCTGTTGCTTAGTTCATAGTAGATTAGAAGCTTAATGTTTTGCATTTGCTAATTATTTTTAAACTTAACTTTTCATCTCTTTGCCTAGGATTTGAAAAATCTGAGAACACAGCTATATTCAGCTGCTGAGTATTTTGAACTCTCATACACCAATGATGACCAAAAACAGATGTGAGTTGCTATGCTAAAGCTGGTATATATTCATGCCCGTTTGCCAATGCTGTGATATTCTCTATACTCTTCTTTTCTCATTCTATCTTATGTTTTTCAGAGTGGTAGAAACACTGAAGGATTATGCCATCAAAGCTCTTGTAAATACAGTGGACCATTTAGGTTCTGTGACCTATAAAGTGAATGACTTGTTGGACGAGAAGGTTGTTGAAGTTTCTGGTGCAGAGCTACGCGTGTCTTGTATTGAACAGGTATAATCGATCACCTCCAGATAAAGTGCAGCAAATCAACGTTGAAAGTAATTGCTAGGATGAATAATTGACTGCTGCTATCATCGTATATTGAAATCATCGACATGACGTTTAGGCAACATTTATTTCTTGAGATAGGAAATAATATTCTTATTGCTTTGAGATACTGATATTTGATATTTTAAAAGTATGCGGAAAAGCTTTTCATGTCTAGCTCATTTCGTTTTTTCACTGATAGACAACAAAACATTCATAAAACACCCAAGTACCTAAATCTTTTTAGTGCTTAGCGTTGTATTCACTGAAGAGAACTTAGAGTTCTCTCTATTATGTGCTTATTGAAGATCTTTGCAATTATTTATGAAAAAAGGAGTAGAAAGTGAGAGTTTTGCAATCACAGAACATCTTTACTTTCGGTTTTGTCATGACAGTACATTCTCGTTCTATGCTGCTTAATCTTATGATAGTATTATAATATTATTAAATGAACTTGATAATATAGATAAACTAAATTCTTCGTCATTAGCAAGTACAATAACAACTTAGAATGGCATGAAGTTATTACTCATATATTGGTAGTATGAACATTCCTTTCAATAGTTGTATCCTCGGAAGTATGAAAGATCATACAAAACTGTCGTCCTTAGTTATTGATTTTGAGTGAAAGTTCAACAATACCCTGGTATTTGTGTGGATTTTAAAACTTTATGAAGATACTTACTTTGCTCCATTCAATTCGAAGCATAATTTTGCATATGCAGCTGGGTTTAACGATTGCCCCTTGAAATTGTTGAAGTTTGAATTCTTTATTATCTTGGAAAAGATATATCTTACGAATATCCCTGACATTGTTTTTCCTTAATGTGGTACATTAGAGAATGAGGAGTTACCAAGGGTTTGCAGATCACGGGGGGCATTCCCAACAGTCATTGGTGATCAGTACTCCAAAATATCACAAGCGTTACGTCTTGCCAGGCATGTATAACATTTTCCTCAATTCTATTACTATTAGAATTGTGTATATGTTGTTAAATGGTCACACTCTTTACATAATTTCAGTTGGGGAGACCATGGTTGGTGCCAACCTCACAAAGTCAAAATATGTAGGATGCAGCCTTGATGACGAAGATGAGTGGCCTCACTTTAGGAATGGTATCTCTTTTTACCCCATAATATTTTGATTTCACTTATGTAAGAGACTACTATAGAAAATCTTATGTTGTGTTTATTCTGTTTGTATCCCAAAGTTGTTCGAGCTACAATTAGAGAAACACCAACATCTACAACAACAAGGTAACTACAAATTTTGCATGTTATTTTGGGATTAAGTTGGTCAATGGCTCAATGAGGATCTTGATTTTATTATTATTTTGATGCAGTAAAGGGCGTTCCCCATCACCTTCTGTACAACCTCAGAGACCTGGACCCTTTTCATTCACTTCCACCATGCCCAAGAAAGATTTAGGTTTGTACACACATACTATAAAATGTTACCCCAAAAGTTCATTGATATGGTTATTACTTATGGATTTGGATTTGCTCTATTCACAAATTCATGCATTCATGCAGTCAGCACTTTAGTGGTCGTTTGATCAAAATATTGGACAGTGCAAAAAGCAAGCAGATTTTGTTTTTTTAGAACTCTGAACTGTCAAATGTTGATCCAACGGTCACCGATGTATTGACCACGTGAGATTTGTGACCAGACAATCCAAATTCATTACTTGATTGTGTTTTCTTCCATATTGGTTCCCCCCCACATTTATGTCATTTTCACATAAAGGTAGAAGATGTAAACCCATCACTATTTGAATTTACAATCTTTTTTTACATGTATTGAAGATAAACGGTCAGTTTCACCGTACCGGTTCCCACTTCTGCGTACTGGATCTCGGTCTAGTAGACCCACAACACCAAATCTGAGTAGATCAACTACTCCAAAACCAAGCAGACCAATCACACCAAATCCTTCTAATACAAAACAAAGGGTAAGTGACCTTAATCATGGTTGTATGCTTACTCGACACATTGGCAATGAATTCTGTAGTTTATTTAATCGCTTCTTCATTTATGTTCCTACCAGTACCCTTCTGAGCCACGAAAATCAGCTTCAATGCGATTATCGGCTGAAAGAGATAATGGTAAAGATGTAGAACAATTCCCGAGTAAAAGCAAACGACTCCTGAAGGCCTTATTAAGCAGACGGAAGTCTAAGAAGGATGACACGCTTTATACATACTTGGACGAGTACTGATACCATAGAATCTATAGAAAGCACGGCAAAGGTGTCAATAGAATCTTGAAAACAAGTCAATTTTTGTTTGATAGGTTGCACATCATCATATCATCTGAACTGTATAATATAATTGTTACTTTCCAGTATTTTACAATTGCAAGCTCCCAAAATTAGTACGTGTAATAGTTCAAAATCATTTTAAACGTGGATCATGTAGTTATTATATAATCAAAGTAAATTTGGCTTCATTTCTCTTTTTCTTCCTTTTGTGCTATATCCGGAAGCATAGATGAAACTCTTGGTGTTTGAACCACGAATTAAACTTCGTTTAAGCTGAGAAACTGTTCCCCCCCTTACAGTTATTTACTAGAGTATATTATGACTTTATGTATCATGCTTGGTTTTGGAGTTTTTATTTTCCTCCTTCCTTTAAAATATGGTATTACAAAAGTAGTGTTTTTTTTAGGAGAAAAGTAATGGTTGTGTGTGCTCAGATTAACCTCTGAATTTCTGTTATGTTACACGGGTATTTTCATCTCTTTTAATTTTCATCCGTATTCACATTATTACCGAGATTTTTTGTTGTTTTTTTAAAGTAACTGTGCCCTTTTCAATTCCCATAATTTATCGTACCTAAAGTGGATAGCATCAATTTATATTGCCTAAGTCATAAACTGTAGCCAACTACTTAAAACCTACCATCATTATCTTTCTAAATAAAGGAATCTACAAGGGACAGGATTTTTTTTTCCTTACAAAAAACTTTGTGCAGTTAAAGAACTAAATTAAAAACCTGCAGGGAAATTGTTGGAAAGTTTCACATCATATACACACAATACAGTTGAATGAGAATATTTCCTGCACCCACAATCTTGTTCTACACAAATTTCCTAAATAATGCAAAATTTTCAAAGCAAGATTTTCTCAAGGAAGTGAACAATCAGACAAACATGTAGTATATACAAAGCCTTGTATGGCAAAGATCACACACATTGTTTCTACACAAATGTCATCTTTAAATATACACATACAACTAACGGTTCTTAACAAACGAGGAGTATTTACAAATGAAGGAAATTGAACCAATGGATACCATCATATATACACTCTTTTGAATCAACACAATAGAACTCAAAACTCAAGAAGAGCATAGCAGAAGCACTCAAACAACCTAAGTCAATGTCTGAATCCAGATGTCATTATTTACATTGAAGGAAACATCCATCCCATGGTCCAACCAAGAAGTAAACCAGCACCAGCAAGGCTTAAACCCACTGCAAAAGCGACGACGCATTTTCCAATCCCACATTTTCTGTTATTAATCTTTCTCTTTTCAGCTCTGTTGCGATTTTTCTTAAGTTGCATTCGCCTGTGTGGAAAGAGATTTAGCAATGGTTGGTTTTTGTTTCTGAGTTGAAGGCAGAGGTTTTCGAGCTGCAGCATGTAGTACCACTGTTTGTATGCAAAGAGTTGAGAAGCTTGTTTAAAGAAAAGACTCAGGATATGCTCCTTCTCGTTGTAGGCTTCTTGTGCTGCTTTCTCAGCCTCTCTTGCTCTTGTTTGAGAATGACACAATGCTTCTAACAGCTCAGTAATGCTGCTATTCTCAGGATTTATTTGACAATCTTGGTTGCTTGAACCAGAATCTTTGCTCTGGCCAGAACTGAACGTGTAGAACCACATAGTTCGACAATAAATTTAAGTTAGCATAATCAGGAAATTTCTACTGAACTGTGTAGAAGCTGTAAAACATTACTTCCCAAAAAAAATTAAAGAAACAATGTTGATAGGACTAGAAATCCAGTGAACTAGATGATATTAATGGTGAAAACAATGTAACAATAGATTCCTTGCAGAAAACATTATTGATATTAAAAACATGAAGAAAATCCAGACTGCTTTTCCTAGAAAGAAATCAGTCCTACCAAGGCAAAAGCCTTAATATCTACCCGATGCTTGCCTACATCTTATTGACTCCCACCTCTTTAACATATAGAAATGATACTCAATCTCTCTCTCCACCCGATGCTTGCCTACATCTTATTGACTCCCACCTCTTTAACATATAGAAATGATACTCAATCTCTCTCTCCACTCGAAAAATGTGACCTATCCCATTATATTAATGCCTCATCTCCTTCTGACTGTTTCCCTCTATCACATGGGCCTGTCAAATGTCATCAATGTTTGACAAGAATTCTAAGTTTTGACAAACTGAACGGCTGCAAATCATGGTTATCGAATAAATATTCAAATCTTGAATTGGAAGGCCTAATTTCCAAATTGTAGATCGAAGAAAATAAGCGGCGTGAACAAGAAAACACAGCAGAGCAGTAAATAAAAGAAAATAGATAAGGACCAAAGAAAAAGCACCATCTTCAAACAAGATAATGCGACTAAAGGGGGACAAAATGGAGGAGGAGAGAAGGTGCAAAACACTGTTTAGACAAGGTGGGAAAAAAACACTGCAGGAAGGGACTAGAAACACAGTATTCTAGAGCTCTTCGATGATGATTCTATCTTTGGATTATTTGTTTTCAGCTGATTATGTTCTTTTATAAAAGAAATGGAAAAGATCAACACTAACAAGCCTTTAAGAAACCAGGTGTGGGGACATGGCCCGTTTCAAGGCTGCACATACAGCAGAATATGAATAGTGTGATTCGGAGGCAAGCTGCTATTCATAAGATTCATCAAAATGAATTGAGATTCCTGCGGTAATTCATGTCCAGAATAGATACATATAACGATTTATATCAACTGGGTTCATTTCTGTTTCAAATTGAAATATGACTAGCATGTAATGCAGGATACAGATACCATGCTCAAAAATTTTAAAAATTGTTTTCATAGTTTAGGAATTCAATAACTCTAGAACAACAATTAACATATATCTTTGTGTTGTTCAATTTATGACTTCAACAAAACTTATGCAAGCATGCCATATAAGTGTCTACAAAACTTATGCAAGCATGCCATATAAGTGTCTAAAACATAACAGAACCCACAGTCAACGCACCTTGTTTAACTTGGTGGCATACAAAATGAAACTTAAAGGTCTGTAACTAAAACTATTGTAATGTTGGAGAACAATGGTTAAAAATTAACTACTGCATGTCCATGACTAAGAATATCTCATGGGGGGATAATGGAATGGCAAAGTCAGAAGGAAAAACATATCTTTCAAGGAATTTAAGCATATAATGAGAAGAGAGTGGGGGAATATATTCCTTAAACTTTAGAAAAAGTCACAATTTTTTAAAATTAAATTCACAAATTGTTTGATACCCTGCATATGTTAGCAGCTCTATACATTTAAAATTAAGTCTGTCGAACAAGTAGATCCAACAAAATTAAAATATCCTTATCCTGGATGAGCCATGAGTGAAGTGGGTCTAGGATACCACTTAATGGTGCATGGTCTGAATTTACAACAACTTTCTCCTATCATGGGAATTCAAAAACACGTTAAAGTTGGCAAAGTGATGGGAACTGGGAAGGACCATCATCATTCATCACCACCCCAGTACTGAGGTATAAAAAAGATAAAATCAACTTTGAAACCCATTCAAATTAGTAATTATGAAGAGGTGGGCGTCCTCGTATTACTTGAAGTATGGAACAATGGATACGGTAACATTGGCACTAAGCTTTAAAAAATGAGTACCATCTCATGAACAATGAAATAATAACCCGAGACCTAGACAAGTTTCACAGTTGCCTTGGCAGTATAATAATTTAAACATGCAGAAACATAATCTTCTTCCTAATTAAATGACATGAAGGCATATATTACAGAAAGGAAAAAAAAACTAAAGAAATTCAGTTAAACATTACCTGAAACGACTGTTTGAATCCTGAAAAGAACGGCCAGAAGTAGGCGTTGTTCCAGATGCATAACCAGCGGCATTGGAAGAACCAGTCTCAATTTTCTGGTTTAAAGATGATGGTAGAATCTTATCGTTATCAAAACCCTTTGAGAATCTCTGATCAAAATGCTTAGGTTGAGGATGAGGCAGATCACAATTTTCAACATGCTCAACAGATCTCTGAGCAACAAAGGAAGCCAACTCATCTTTACCAGCAGTGCGCCACCAAGGCCCAGGTTTCTCGTTTCCCATCAAATGTGATGCCGTTTTTTCTGAGACCGAGAAATTGGAAACATCACAGTCCAAAAAACCAACATCTGAAAATCCCAAGTCCTTCTGATCTTTCTTCTTGGAAGTAAAATGTAAATCATTGTTCAATAAAGCCTCAATTTTTCGCATTCTGGCATTATTGTTGTTTTTCATACACGGAGTAGGAGAGACATGATGTGGCTGATCAACCGATAAATTATCACTTTCAATATAAGAAAGATCATCAAAGTCAATGGTAGATTGATCTTCCCCATTTTTGACATTTCCATCAAGAAATTCAGCATAGAAGGAACCAAGCTCAGTCTTGCAGGAATAATTTGGTTCACAATCCAAATTGCTTTTCACATGTAGCCACCATTTAATATCTGGTAGCTTATCAGAATTTCGATTACCGGCCATGCAGACTGAATCCGCCCGAATTTGATCATTAATTGAGTTGCTAGGTTTCCAATCAGATACTAATTTTTTTGGAATCTGGAAATTTGCCATTACTTCTTGATCTTCAAGTAATGGCCTGATTTAAAAAACAGTTTTTTATGGATCAAGCAGCATCTGGTGAATCAGTAAGAAACCAATGAACTGAACTCAGTCAGAACAGTAGATATGTTTGAAAAAGCAATGATTAAAGTTTGATCAAGTTCATAATTTGTGACAGATCATAGATGTGAGTGAATGATAGTACTAATGATGGTAAATTATTTATGATAGAATAAAAGAGCAGAGAAGTCAACTTTCATATTTCTTAAAACTGCCAAATTCATTACCTAAAACAGCCAAATTGAAGAAAAGGGAGTGCAGTGTACATAAGAGCAGTGTTTGGCAGAAATCTCAATAAAAGAGGGTCTAGAGTAGACTCTAGAAAAACATTAAATAAAAATACAATTTACAATGGTTCTTCATGCATGTTTGGATTCACATATAATAATCGACAAATAAGTGATTAGTGGTGATTTCTCAAACAATAAAAAAGTGATGATTAAATTAAAGGCGACACACAGGCAAAGACAGACCTTGCTTAATTCAGAACTCAGAAGACTTTGCCTTGCTAAATTGAGATGTGGAATCCCATATTACACGGAAGCATAAGAGAGATTCAGATTCATATGCACTACTTTTGTTGTCATGTCCCTGTCGCATACTTTTGCAGGAGTCCCTTTGTCTTGTTTGTTTGATTGCAATTTATTTATCCAAAAATATACCAAATTAAATATATTAATTAATGAATTTAAAAACTTTTTTCCATAAATATGTATTACTTAATTAAAGAATTTGTCCAGTCCTATTTACACAAAACTGTGTGTTTGTTTCAAGTTATATTTGTAGATTTCTGGGAATAAAATCATAAAAATGCATATGCCTATGTTTGTTACAAGTTTACTAAATTTTATTCTTGGGTATAAAATGTTGTTGGGAATAGAAAAGTTTTCCAAAAAAAATGGTGGGAATAAAGTTCCCATGGAGATGGGAATAAAATTATGTGTAATTACTTATTATATTCCCTATTTTTAAGATTCCCTGGAATATTATAATGTTAACCAAACATCTTTTTTCTAAATACCTTAAAATAAAAATCCAATCTTTATATTCCAAGAAATGTTATTTCTAAGAATAAATTTGCTACACTTGAAACAAACACATTATTTTTATTCCAAACAATCTTTATCTTCATTTTCAACTAAGAAAGATAAATAATGTTACTTTTATAATTAAAAATCAACTAAGATAAAAATAAGGGTTAAATAATTTAATAAAATTTTAATTAAGTTCCTTTAAAAAATACATTTTAAATAAGTTAATAACAATTTAACGTATTTTTAGTCCTTGTTAAATTAAAATTTATTTAATTAACCTAAACTTTTAAAATTTTGAATGGTTTTTTACATGTATATTAATTAGCGTCAAGATTTTAGGATAAAAGTCAAAAAAAATTGGACTTTTTTTTGAAGAAATAAAAAAAATTGGACCTAAAAATCAAATTTGTGAAAAAATTCATTCAAAAATTTAAACTTTAGGATAATCAAACAAATTTGAATTTAATAAGGACTAAAACTGCATATTTTATATTGACATACACATGCAATTTTTTTAAGAGGGCTAAAAACAAAAATCATTATATTTTTTTAAGAAAAACTTACTATAGAGATCAAAAACTTATTAAACCCTAAAAATAAAAAGTCGCTATAATTTGATATTTTTTAAAAAAATTGTTCAGTCCTATTTATACAACAAAACTTTAAAAATGAAGAAAGATAAACTACAATGTATGTACCAAAAAAAAAACTACAATGTTACTTTTATAATATCAATTAAAAATCAACTGATAAGAGAAAAACAAATAGAAAGGCGATATAATTTGATATTCTCTTGATGCCAATTGCTACCTTTATAAAACGAATCTCAGATTGATTAGTACCTAAACAATCCATTCAATTATTGCACACGTCACTCTCGTTCGGACAGCCAATGACTTCCCTTCAAAACTTCTCTTTTACATGCATGTAGCCATGTATGAAGTCAAATACATTTGAAGGGGACATGACACTCGAGTAACCTTGTGTATTTTATTTCTTTACCTTGATTTTTTTTTTTGTCATTAAATGATCTACTAATAATCTCTTGATAGATTATGAGACATGTTGAAGTTTGTCAAATTTAATCTGTCAAGACTTTTTCACATGTTTAGGAAATGGTGTATGATTTTCAGTCTAAGTCCCAAACAAAGGCTAAGGAGTGTGAATTAGTAGATCCAAACGTGAAAAAAAACAATCCCATTTAACCTCACTAAGAAATAGCACCAAGGCAGACAGCAGTTCACCTCACTGAAGTAAAAACCATGATTGACAACACATATTACATATGGACAAAATGCTTCATGCATTAAGGAAGAATAAAATATCACAAACATTATACTACCACTTTACTGATGAATCATATGCTTATATTTCTTCCTAAGCACGGATAACCTTCTCTGCAGGGGAAGCTTTTCATCTTTTCTCCCTAACTTATCTAAGTAGTATACAATTTTTTTAAGGGTAACCAAAACCTGCTCGCTCTCATGTCCGAATCCTTTCTCTTGGATAATCAGGATTCTTCTAAGCAGCTCAAGTAACTCGCTGTCATCTTTACCAAGTCTGGCTTGAATAGAAACTAAGCAGTCCAAAGCCTCCCCTGACATGCATAATATATGATCAATGTCAGTTTCATAAGGAAGAGAAAAAACAATATGTGAAATGAAACTAAACGGAATTATCTGAATAATTGGTATCTAGCATTGTATAAACTTTAGGGTGACCATGTTTTTGTGGAGGAGAAGGGAATTTTACCAACAGGAAGAGAATAATCTCCAAATGCCTTTTCACGGATGCGTAAAACCTCCAGGGCAAGTTTCTCTGCTTCTTCATCATTTTTCAAATGGTATAGTGTAGCTGCAAGTTGCAACATAGGGAAGCTAATGGACTGGTCATCAGTTCCGTTATGCTTTATCATGATTTGCAAACTTCTTCTCAGCAAATGCTCAGTCTCTGCATAATTCTTTGACCGTGTGTACGAAGTTGCAAGATTTGTCATATGTGTTGCTAAGCTGGGATGCTCCTTTCCTTTGTACCTCTCTGTAATCAATAGGCACTCCTCTAATATCTCTCTTCCTTCTTGTCCTCTTGAAGTAAAGCAATAGAAACCATAATAAGTGTTGAATTACATCTGCATAAAGTTTCAATAAAGTAGCCTAATGTGTTCTTACTCCTTAGTCTTAATTTTTTGCTCCTACTACCAAGTTTATAAAGCTTACCTCCCAGAAGTATGGAGTAATTCAGCTAGATCTACCCTCATCTTTTCCATTATACTGTTGTCCGGCGACATGTAATTTGAATCCTTCATGACCTTGAGAGCATGTTTGAATAAATGAATCGCTTCATCTGATTTTCCTGCATATATATATATATATAATATATATTGCACATAAATAAGTGCATAAGCTTGATAACACAAAAAAGGAAAAGGAAAGACAAAGTTGAGGTCTGTACTTGGACCCTATTTAAAGAGAGAACAAAAGCATCACTGCAGTAATTATGAAGTTACCTAGAGCACACTTCACTTGGGCTAGAGAACTCATAGCCATTCCAATTCTTCCATCATTTTCCCCGTATACTTTTTTGTATATGTTTAGAACCCTGGTGGAAAACGACAAATAAGAGTTAATATAGAAAAAAGTAGAGTAACTAATGAAGTAAATATGGAAGGAGAAAATAAATAGGAAGCTTAACCTAGTAAAACGACTTTCGGCATCATTGGCTCTTCCTTCTTTCAGTAAAAGATTGCCAAGACTAAGTAAAGGTACAACCAAATCTTTACTTTCAGCACCTCTATTTGATTCCAAAAGAGTGATTACATGTTGGTATATCTCTATTGCTTTTTTTGCTTTTCCAATTGAACCAAGAGCTTTTGCCATACCCAAATAGGGTGTGACAAGAATAGTACTATCGTTACCTAAAAGCAGAATTATATTGTGAATACCAGAATTTTGAAAATGAAACACAGCAATACACAAATCATTTCCTCTAAGGTATCTATCTGGAAATGGAAAACTGTTAAAGTAGCTTCTAACTTGACATGGCCAATTGAAAAATGTCGGTAAATAATAACAAATCGTAAATATGAAAAACATTACTAACGGAAAAGTGCACTCACCATAAATCGTCTCCACAATGTAGACAGCCCTTTGATATGTGTGCAGTGACTCTTCAAACTTTTTCAACGTTGCATACATATTTCCCATATGCATAAGTATTGAATCTAGATGTGGTGCATCGTCCTTTAAGGTATCAACAACTTCTTTCAACTGGCCATTAAAGAAAATATATAAATGCACACCGTGGAGAAGGTGGAGTGGGGCGTAAAATTTTTTAGAGGGATTAACAACAGAAAGAGGTACAAATGCACGCCAAATGCATTTTAACAACAATTTGGAACATATAATTGTTACAATAATGAGTTTGGTAACTAATATAGACCAAGACAGATACAAAGGAAACTACTTCAATACAAGAGACTCAAATATGTGATACTGATAGAAAGTTAGAAAGCTCAGGTTGAAAGCACTCAGTATTGTACGTGAAAACATGCTTGTCAGACGAGGATTGCAGATAATTTGACTGCGTATATTATTGGTGGCCGTTTATTCATTCAAGCTTAATAAATCGTGACAAATTTATTAACAAACAATAGAAAATGAAATAAAACCAACAAATGACTCCTCCTTTATTACCATTATACAAAAATCTGATCCTATTACCACCCCATAAATCTGCATTCTTAAGTATTAACTCTCGAAACAGGTAAAACGGCATAGAATACATTGATTAACTATACTTATAATGTTGATTCTGAGACTTCAACTAATCCATACCATGCGGACATAACAAGAAATCAAAATTACTGGAGAGTATACGAGAGGAGGGTGGAAGAAAAAGTACCGAGTTTAACAGATAACCAACAGACTTCAAGTCTCCAACAGCAATGTAACCAAGTGCTAATATGTCTAAAATCGCAGCCTCCTCTACGCCTTTAGTGCCAGCATTAAGCCGCACTTTCACCATTTCATAATTTGCATTAAGCAGGTCTATGGCATCAGTTTTCTTTCCCATCTTAATCATTCTTTTCACTTCATCGAACAATTCTTCCAATTCTTTCTCAAAGTTGCTGGGATCAGTGGAATGCAGAACTTGCAGAGTCAATGGATAATGTTAATCTAAAAATTAAAAATAATAAAAGAAAGAAAAACCAATTGAAACCTCTGATTGTCTTTGTCGGGAGCTGAGTAAACTAAACGAGCATCGCTTCGTGGTCTCGTCCCTCCAAGTTCCAATGACTTCGCGAAAGATCTTGAAATGCAGAAGCGAGAAATGGTCCTAATGGGTATAATGTATAGCTTTTCATTGTAATTTTGCTTTTGATTACAAACTGAAAAGCTTATTATTGTTTTGATTTTGAACTCTTGCAATGAGAGCGTCCTAATAGAGGAACATGATTAATTTGATATCAATGCTATAAATTTTGAATTATGAACAACTATAAGAGTTGGGTGAAAAGAAGGAACCTGAATCCAATGAAAGAGGGTGATGGAACAAAACAGGACGAAGCTTCCATAGTACACAAAATTCAACAGAACAGAACGAATACAGAGAAGAGGATAAAGCGCCGTATTGGGCTGTGGGCTGTTAAGAGACTTTCCCACTTTCCCCCTTTTTACTTTTTCTACCTCCCCTCTCCTCTTTCAAATTCCATTTTTACTGAATCCCAAAATCCTAGCTTCTTCAAGCTTCAACTTTTTCACTCACAGATATTTACCAATGCCTTCTTCTCCAATTTTCTGCATATAAATTTCTTTCTTATGCTTTATTACTGCATACACTATAAATGTTGAACCTCTTCTCCCTCTTTTTACAGTTTTTTACAGATGAATCAGAGAAAAGAGGATAAACATAATAATATAACTTATTGTATTCAAAAATCACCCAATTGATAAAAGAAATTATTAAAAATGACTGTTATAAATTAATTTTATTTTAAAATGATTTTTTTAAGCAATAAAATCCATTTATGATAAGTTGAAATAATTATCTAATGAAAATGAGATATTTACTTTTAAATATAATTAAAAGGATAGTTTGGTCTTTACACATTCAAAATCAATTTTGATTCAAACTATCCAAACAACATCAACTCATAAAAATCACTTTTAAACAATTATATCCAAACATAAATCAATTCACATTTAACTCACTTTTAACCAAAATCAATTCTATCAAACTCAATTCTATCAAAATCAATTCTCACTGCCGCCAAACCAAACACGCACTTAACAGTAGTTAATATAAATTAAATCCGATCGTCCCCATGAGCTTAGCTCAATTGGCAAGGACATTGCATAATTTATGCAGGGGTCGGGGTTCGAACTCCAGACACCTCACTTCTCCACGTTTGAATTGTGTAAGCTCTAACCACTAGGCTACTAGAAAAAAAAATGGATCAAATTGAGCGAGGCTCGGGTCAAATAAGATGTGACAATACCAAGATGAAATCAGGTTGGTCCCAAGACAAATAATAAAAACATACATTTTTTTGTAAACAAATATAATCATTAATTTTTTTAATCATATGACAACGTTAGTATTAGTTCCAATAGCTATATAATATTTTAGTTAATAAAAAAATCTACCGCATCTATACCTCCGATAAAATATCGATCTCAATTATATGAAGATCATCGAGACAAAGCTGTCGGTGGAATTTTGTTCTCTATTGGATAGTGTTTTTTAACTTCAAGGTAGCATATTGATAGGTGGGTCCAGGAACTTGATCCGGGGAAACGGTATTTAAAAAATGGAAAATGCTACATCTCCCGACAAAAAACATTCCAATGGTATCCCGAATTATGTGTAACCTTCAAATTGCCTATTTTAATTTTGTTTTCTTTGACACGTTTGTGTTATTATCCCGTTTCTCTCTCTGGTTTGTTTTCTTCTTCCTCATACCATAACTGCTTCACCTTCCCTGGTTCCATGTGTGTATCACTCGTCCAAAACAAATCATGGTTGTTGATTCTCCAACTCACCACCTCAGTCTCTTCGACTTGCTTCCTTTGCTGTCATCGTTTGTCGTCGTTCGTCGTCGCCGTTCCTTTGTCCTTGTTCGCTGTTCGTCACCGCCGTTTCATCACAAAACCTCTCATCATCACTTTGTTGTAGAGTGAATTCTATCACAGAACCTCTGATCCAACATCGTCATATACACTTGGTTCCATCGGTTGCACTATATGTATCTGAATTTGACCCAGTTGGCCATTGACTATAAATCTATAATATCCACAGCCAAATCCTTTGAGGTGTATTTGTTACCTTCATTTTAGATTTAATGGCAGGACATGGAGAAAAGCTAAGTGCATGGATATATTGATTGGTTTTTGTTTAGGCAGCAGGCAAAACAAGTTAGAAGTTAGAATCCATTCGTGAAAAAGTCGTGAAATTTACTATCGCGACATATAGCAATGCTCTTAAAAAATAGATCTATTTTTCTAAAAGGTTTCTTTATACGCATGGAGACTTTATAGTAACAAGATTCCAGCAAAGGATTATTTTGACTCAACAGAGATTCATTGTTATGTTATGGCACGTATGGGAAGGAGAAAAATCTGAATAATTTGTTTTTTGGATGCAATCTCTTTGGTGGTGTATGACATACTGTTCTCAAAAGGTTGGATATATTGTGTACTCTCCCTTGTAATTCATTTGAGCATGTTATTCAATTTTGTGGTTATTAGTTGTTTCACAAAAAGGTTTGTTTGAGTTTATAGTTGATTTGATTGACTTGTGTTTGAATTATCTGAAAGAGGAGAAAATTTCTCGCATTTTCTGTCAAACGAAACTGTCTTTGATGCAGTTGTTAGATAAAGTTAAGATCATTGTTTGATGGTGGATAAAAGTTAAGAAATTATGAACGTCTTTTGTGGTAGAATAACTCTTCTACTTGGCTTGGTTGTTTAGCCTTTTCATTTTTTTACTTAGTATCTTGAACTTTTCTAATATTTCCTTTTAAACACATCATGTGCTTGAAAAGTCTTTAATATATATGTATAATATATATGTATGACATATACGTGAAATACTAGAGTAACTTAACCCTTAAATAATATTTCCATTTTTCTCATTCATTCAATATATATTATGTTGAACTTTTAAAATGGTATATTTAAAATTGAATATGTGTAAAACTAGATGAAGATTTTTAAATATGATAAAAATATCATTAAAAATTATTATAATATATCATAGTGGTATTTGTACTAAATAAAATAATAATATAATTTTACCTTCATATATTTCATTGTCAAAATTATATGCGATGAATTGCATGATTATTTAAATATTTTTCAATAGATTCGGCTATTATATGTTCATAAAATTCCTTCGGCCGAGAAGATCAAAGACAAAAGGTGTTGCAAATGGCACAACACTTACAACCACAAAAGGTGTTGCAAATGACCATGATATCATTATCTAAAACCACAAAGTTTAAAACACCTTGGAAAAAGGCGGTGAAGCAGGTTTGACACCCTAAATCTAGATCAACCAAATTCATACAGGAAGACAAACAGATAGATAAAGCCATTGTATAAGAATAATGTATGGCGTCATTAGAGATCATAGTCAAGAATAATGGAGATCTAGTAGCCCGCTGAATATATCCCGCACATAACGTTCAAAAAGGACAATGAATGATGAATCATAAGGCATGTGAAACAACGCCACTGGTGGCGACTCTTACCAGAACTCGAAAGAGGAGGCATTGGATGAGCTAATCCTTAGAAAAGATGTAACAAACTCTGCAGCTAATTTCCAAGGTTCGGATCCAGAGAGAAAAATAGATCTCGTTGTCTAAATTATTGGAAGCTCTTGACAGAGCCTTTCCTTTATTTGAGGTTGAAGATCCACCCATTAAAAAGGGTGTGATCCTTGATGAGTCAAATAATAATGATCAGATACCACAGAAATAATATTTTGATGATACTGTTGATATCCCATAATCAAGCATTCATGAGTCATAACATATAGGCAAAGATGCATATCATCAACAAACTTTCCCAAATATAGTTGAGTACGAAAATATGGTTGCATCATCATCTAAATTTTGGAATGGGTGAAGAAGAGTGTGGTGGCTTCCCATAATACAAGAAGGACTCAATGTTGGATATCCTATTTAAGGACTATATTGGTAGCATCATAAAAGACAAGACACCATTGGCTTAATCTCTTTGAATTCAATGAAAGCAATTTTCATCGGAAGGAGCTAAAAGGTGATGTACTTGTTGAAGACGCTAAGGATAACAAATTATCTAAAGAAAGGGAAATTAAGACATGTTATTCTAAAAGTCCACACAAGACGTGGTGAAACATCTTAAGCCTCTATATATTCATAAAAGCTTCTATTGATGGTAAGATGTTTAGTGAGTTTTTGTAGATGATGGTGTTGTCTTAAATGTTATGCAACTTCTAACATTAAATAAGTTAGATAAAAACGTGGAGTATTTCATCTCCACCAAGATGAAAATGGCTACCTTCATGGGAAAAGCATCTAATGTGCTTGGAATTTTGATAGTCGATGATATTGTAGTGGGATCAAAGGAAGTGATATATGTTTTTTTTTGTCATAGATGACAAGACTTTGTATTCTATCACAGATGATAAGACTCTGTATTCTATCACCTAAGTTCCATCATTGTTCCTAATGAATATGAAGTATGAGCATTGGATGCCTACAGCATTGCTAATGAAGGCTTCCAACTAAAAGCTCAAGTTGACCTATGGCCTTTTGACGAGGTTCTTGACAAATAGTTTCCCCTTCAAAACTTCTAAGCCTCCTTCACATGCATTTAAACCTAGAGGAGATAATTCTAGATAACAAACGAGGAAGGTGGAAGTTAGCTATGAAGAATCTGATGACTTCAGCTAAAGATATTTTCTATCAGACAACCAAAGTGTATATTTTGCTTTGTAAATAACCTTAGTGGTTTTCTTTTATATTTAGATTCAATAATATATATTCTTTCCTTTATTTTGTCAATTAATAAAAAAAGGCGACAATTGGTGCATTATTTATGATGCAACTATGTTTGTTTAGGATAAGCTGAGGATATACATGAAATCTCACAGAACATTCTTTAAAGAATTTTTTTAAAAAGAATATAAAAGATTTAATGTTCCATCAATTCACCTGCCATTTTACTTTTCACATAATACACGAACATATCGATCAACAAAGTAATATTGTGTATAGAGAAATGTTCTACAATATCCAACTTCTAACCATAACTATTACACTAACAAAATCATTTTACAATTGACATAAATAAATAAAAATGCATTTATGATGATATGTACTGTTATTGTTCATAATGTATCAAGATACTTTTATTGCTTATGATATGTACCTTTTATTTATCATGTAACGGGAAACAAAATTGAATATAGTCACTCATTGATTTATCATAGTGTATATTGAAGTACTTGACAAGTTATAAGAGAAATATAATATCCAAAATTTAATTGAACAATATTATGCGCAAGATGGAGTTTTAAGTAAACATAATTTTTTAAATTAGTTATACATTAGAACTTGTGGAGCTTGAGTTATATCTAATGATAATGTAACTACATTTCTATGTAAATTTTTGATGGGAAATGCTAACCGGTGCCTCCGGGACACTGGTTAAGGATACTAAAAAGGGAAATTATATAGTAATTATTGCATTGAAAACTGTGTAATTAATCCATAAATAAGTCAACAAAGTTTCCTTTTATGGTAATAAATTCCTTTTTTTGTATGTTTAACCAGTGCCCCGGGGGCACCGGTTAGCATGACCCATTTTTGATTATGTTTTTTTGTCAACCCTTCGGTTCATAGGGTATGGTCGTAATAATCCAAAGTTCGACCGAGAACTTAGTAAAGTTTCACCGATAATTCTTTGTCATGTTTTTAAATATAATTTAATAGATTTTTATCATTTTAGTAACTATAATTCTATATAAAATTTTATCTAGTTTGTGTTTGAATTTAGATTTTTTAAAAAAGATTTGTGAATCTAGCTAAATGTGACCTATCCATTTATCGCTCATTAACTTGTAACACAATTAAATGTGACATACCCTTTTTATAAGCATTTATTAACTTTTTTTTACTTATATATAAAAAAAGGGAAATGTTAACTTGTGCCTTAAGGGCTTATGGCACAAAATAAAGATCTTAAAATAGAATTAAACAATAAATATTGTATTGAAAAGATAAATTATTAAGTTTTCAAGGTTATGAATGCACAATTTTCAAAATTAAATTTCTTTATTTAGTTTCTTATCTTGTGCCCTTAGAGCACAAGTTAACAACACCCATAAAAAATTGATAATACAATTATCATGTATACTTTGTGCGAAGTTAATTCCCCATCATTGACCATTGTAATATTACAATAAACAAATCTCATTGGATCGTGCTTATAATTGCATATTCTTTTATCACAGCTATGAAATTTCAAGAGTTAAAAGCAAAGATGAGTAAATTTTTACATTGTATATTATAAAGATACAACGAAACAACCATTGAATACTAGAATTACAATGTTGTCTACAAATATGTGTTCTAAAATCTCTAATATGTAACTATTATGATAATGACAAACTTATTTTTCAGTTTACACAAACATAACAATATCTTTATCCTAATATGTATTGTTATTTCTCACAAGTTATCAAGATATTTATGTTCTCATTTATTTCTGAAGAATTTTTCTTGTGAAATTGATGAGCAATAAATGGATAAATCACATTTAACTATATTAGTAAATTGTTTTTTTTTTAAAAAATTTAAACATAAACTAAATAAAACTTTATATAGATTTTTTTAGAGGAAACTTTATATATAATTGTAATTACTAAAATCCATCAACTTAGATCGTTAAAAAAATACTAAATTAAAACTAAAACTATAATTTATTTAGAAATGTAGTTATACAGTTATCGGATATAACTCAAGCCGTAGAGATTTTAATATATAATTAATCTAACAACACTAAATTTACACAAACCTTTTCCTGTGAAAAATATTGTTCAATTAAATTTTGTATCTAGTGTTTCACTTGTAACCTATAATTACATCAATATATCAGATGGTAAACAAGGAATGATCATATTCTTTTTTGTTTTCAATTACATAATTAAGAAAATATACATTTCGTGATAAAGATATTAGTGATAGTTTTACATTTAAAAAATATAAAGACTAATATATCAATAGTGATAGTTTTACATTTAAAAAATATAAAAACTAAAATATTCTTTATTGATAAAAAGGAAACTATTACCATATGTTTTAGTACCTCTAAGTAATGATAGGCTTCTAATTTACACAAGAAACATAAACCATATGCCACATATACCTGATGATTAATGACTTTTGCTTTAGAAGATATCTTCACATTAAAGGCATGTACATCTTCAGTACAGGTTACATATTAATGTTTAAAAGAAGCAAAATAAAGCCATGATGTTTATTGTCGTTGCCAAACGTTGAGTGACTACATATTCATATTTTACTGGACAAATCGGAAGTGTAGTTCCTTTTGTAGGTTGAGCTTATGTTTTTTGAATGAATATTTTGCGAGTTGTATATATTGGTTTCATTAAGAGGGCATGATCTCCAATCTCGTTTTATTACAGAATGAAGTGAACTTCATATTCTTTGGTACATAGATGTTCTATTCCTAAACAAATATACACATTAATAAAGAGTTTGAATTTACTATATACATCTACTACGAAATTAAATATAATGAAAATTCTATGTAAATAAAATTTTCACCTGCCCCAAAAGATTTAGAGGAGATTCTAATTGATAAATTGAAATTGTAATACATGTTTTTTATTGTTATTTTCTTGCGAAGTTATAGATCCTAAATTCAACCAATTGATTAGATTTTTTATTTATTCTTTTTTAATTCAGTTGCTAACAAATATTTCCTTAATAATATCAATGCTCTCCTGAAATAGGAATGAGAAACACATTAGTTTTTTCTGAAACACAATACAAGTTAAAGAACTTATTTTTTCGGCATAGAAGTAATGGGAAGTTCATGACACGAAGACCATAGAGTTTAAACTCGATTATGATTGAAATGGTAAAAGCTCTACGAGCTACTTCGACCAACTAACTTTGTCTCGTTCTTTTCAGATGTAACACTACAACTTGAAAAAAAAAGTGAAATTTTGGGATTTGATCATCACAAATAGCACAAAATGAAATAAACATAATAAATATATATATATATATATATATATGGCTAAAAACTATATTTCAAAATTCTCTTCAAAATTAATATGTACCTTATATAATAATTAAAGAACATAATTGATTAAAGAACAAAATTATAAGGAATATAATTTGGACCTTATAATGTTGTCATATGATATGTATTGTAGTTTGTGTTTCTACTTAGTTGAAGTTAACTATGAAAATATTATTTTAGAATAAGGACTTAGTTGAAGTTAAATTTATGATGGGTTGTTTTGCCAAGGATTCTGCCCCTTCAAAAAGCCCCATCAAACTTCCATTTAATAAGCGTTTTAGCGTGGCAAATCGACAGATTTTCTTGTAGAGAAATAATAAATAAATATTTATATAGTGGTTTCAGTGTTTGTGTTTTACAAATTAACAGTTAGTGTCAATTGTCAAGTATCTGTGTTTCATAGAATACTTTACCTCCCGTTGTGGAGCTAGGGGACCAAAGTATCCATTCTTCGCAAAAACCACCATGCAATTTCATCCATTCAAAAGCATCTTCAATGTACTTCCTTGCCTTGTCTTTCCTTCTTAGTTTTACAATGTTATCATATATATCTTGAGGGGAGAGTGTTATCCTCTTCCCTACCGTTTTGTTGGTCTTCTTATTCTAATAGTACTCTGCAACACCACATGCTGAAATATTTACACATCTCCACACACAATGTTATCCATGTCTCTATATCTTTGACAGTCTGTCCTCTCTAATATTCCTTCATTGGTGAAACTTCACAAAGTTCTAGATATTTACCAGTTAAAAACTACTTTCAACAATTTGGAAAAAAAAATGAAACGCGAAAAATACAATTAAGGTGAGCTGTGATCTTAAAGCCAATGTTAAGAAAACTCATTTGAGATGTTTTATCATTTTTACTATGTTGTTTTTAAAAGTCAAATTTGCAACTGTTCAAATGGAAGGATATTGATTGTTGCTTATATATAACTTATGAGCATATTTTTGATTTTATAATCCCAACACATATAAATTGTGTTAGGATTATATAATTTAAAACCTCATAGACATTTTTGTAAAAACAAAATAGGACGCACGAAAAATTGGTACGATGGATAAAATAATAGACTTTAGATAATGAAGTCTTTGAATCCCAATTATCAATATCTCAATCAATGTAAAATTCTGAAGAAGTACATCACATTGATAGAGAGGACAAAATACCTGTTTGTTATGACTTTTTTTAAAATTGATTTTTGTTATAATTTTTTAAAAGACAAGATTCAAGTGAAAAAAAAGTTTCAATAACTTATCTTAAAAATGTCATTCTAAGCATTTTATTATTTTGTTATAATTTTTTTAGATGCTAAAATTTTGAAAAAATCTCTAAAAAAAACTATTTCAAATAGATTTTCTTAAAAATCATTTTTGAAAGATGTCAATTTGAAAAAATATATGATTTTTAACCTATATGATTTTCTTAAAATCTCGAACGATGAATATTTAAGTTAGTAAATATCAAAATCTCTTTTTTAACTTATACCAAATTAGTTTTAAATAACTTCAACTATTTGAGTAAATTTTAAAAAAAAAAATATAAAAAAAACCATTTTTCTTAAATCAATAACAAACACGTCCAAAATCACATCTCCGTTCAATATTTGAAAAGGTTGAAAGGATGAAAATCATCACTTAAATCTTGCCTACGCTGGATAGAAATTGCTTGAAGTATCTGCAAACCTTGCAATTAATTTTTTTTAGAGTCTGTGCAACTATTGAGATTAAGGATTAGACTACTGGGAAGGATGTTCTAGTTTTTTTGAGTGGGATAAAGTTGTGTGTAAATAAGAAGATGTTATTATTTCTATTTGCAACAAATCTCAATCATTTATTCAATCCAATAGTATTTTCTTCGTGCTTCATCGATGAGAGATTTAATTGAACTCTCACCCTGAAAGTCACCAAAAAATATATAAACAAAACTAAATACTTACGGCGCTTGCATTTGATTCCTTATCTTGGTTAGAAACCCGAGTCCCTTAGATTGAAATTGTTATGAGACATCACCGAACCTGAAAATTTATTAAATATATTGTTAGCACCCACAACAAATATTATTAAGGAAAGCTAATGCAAGATGCACTTAAGCTTTTAATTAGTGCAATATATAATATTAAAAACCAACAAGAAACAAAACAATTCAATATATAATACTATTAAAAGAATAAATAAGTATTAATATTTACTTTTGAGATTTGGTTCAGTTTTGAAAAAATGATTTGAATTCGATCCTAACGGTATTACAAAACAACATTCAAACACATCAAAAAATGAACACCCTTATTTAAAATGACAAGAAATAAGGAAGAGAAGTGGGATTGTGGTGGGACCGGTCACTTTTCCCTTTGATTTTGGAGAATGTTCACTTTTTTCAACTTTCCACTAAAATACCATTAATCCCTCATGCTTATCCCTCCGACCCTCTCTTTCAATTTTAATTATTTTGGGAAAAAAATGTTTTCTTTCCCGTTCTTTTTTCATGCCTAAACTGTTTTTCCATATAATTTTTGAAGTATTTTATCTTTTTCAAATAAAGTTTCAAGCTCTTCACTATTGCAATTAACAGGGTGCAACCTCTTAGCATTAGCAATGCTCCTCAATATTAATTCAACATGAGGTAAAAAAATAGAATACAAAATATGCAATAGTTGTATAAATTAAAAATAAGAAATAAGAAAGACTTCAAAAGTAATAATACCTCTGTATAATTGTTTGTTTGCCTTGTTGTTCAAGTATGTAACAAAATTAACACAAACATCTCTAATGACTCCTTATGCTTCATAATCATTGTGTATACACACTGCCTTTCCTCAGGTTTCAATGATGCATAAATCAACAAAAAAGATAGAGGAATAGTTTTTCCTTCAATAGTCAACATTCCATCGACCAAGATATATCTCCTATCATCCGTAATGCACTGTGATTCCTTGAAATAATGAGAGTCTCATGCTAATATCAAACCACCACCACTTCTTTGGCCATTATTCCCCGATAATTTTAGGTTGACAAATTGAGTGACACATTTATAAACAGTTTTGACAAACTCTATTCCACTATTTCCCTCTTCAACCTAAAAGTTACAAATATAATTGATGAACATGAGATTCAAGCACACCTAATAAGATAATATCATAATTATTAAACACCTATTGCATATCTCAGTCTTATTAAAAAAAATTGTAGTGTTATTTAATGTATCCATTTCATGTCTAGATGTATATAAACAATAAATATATCTAATAATTTGAACATGAGCTTATGTTTAAGGTTAATGTATCTAATAATGGCTTTTGGATCTGTGGAGTTTTGTTTTCTTGGCCAGGGATACCATAATCATTTGAAGAAGACATCTAAATAAGTCTCAAAATAAAATCTCTACTATAAGATTAGTGTCTTATTGTGACAATTTGTTGAACCAATCATTTTAGCAAATTTCAGAACTTTCAAGACATGTATCCCTTTTTGGAAGAAGACTTAAATTGTATGATTTTGCATACAAATTAGTTTATCTTAAACAATCACATCATGACATGTTCACATATATGTTTATGAAGAGCCCCTTATACAATTTTGTTTTGCTTATTGTTTTGCAAAAAATACCTCAAAAGTAAATGATTATCCTCATATTCAATTCACTTTTGGTATCTAAATTTATATTGTAAATTAAGATGGGTGATGATTGGGTTGAGTAGAGAATTTAATCAAGTTTTTTCCTAGTTTCACGAAGACCTCGTGACGTGGTCTTTAACATATAAGCTTATTTTGACAATACAAAACTATGGGTGAACTTTTCATTTCAATTTTTTTTTTCTGTTTTGTTATACGCATAAAACTCATTTTAGCATTAATTTGACTTGATTTTGGTACACAACCAATGTAGATTGCACTACTTTGATGGATCCTAATTTTAGTAAATAAGCATATTTTCACTTTTTAAAACTAGTCGTAGACAGTTGAACCATTTTTGTGTCAATTACAAATTTTGGTCTTATAACTCACTTGTTAAGGCCTTAAACCCAAATTTTGCTTCTATGAGATCCATTCCAGGTTCAATTATAGTCGCCCTATTCAATTGATATTTTGCAGTAAAATTATAGTAAACATGAGGAAGAAAATTGTATAAGAAAACCTTATCTCAAAATCTATTCTACTTAGAAAGTAATAAAGATTGGAAGTTATAATAAAATAATTTTGTCCCAACACACTAGTATTTTAATTAACTTGCAATAAGTATTTGGTATCTCCCACTTGGTATTTAAATACTACTTAGAAATTAATAAAGATTGGAAGTTGTAAGCATTGTAAGATATAATAAAATGATTTTATTCTCATACAACAATATTTTAATTAGTTTGCAATAAATATTTGGTATCTCCCACTTGGTATTTAAATAAAAAAATGCACGACATGATATGACGTGTAATAAACACAAAATGTATTCCACAGTGAGAAAATTTTAGATTTTCAATTTTATTTAAATCAAAGGCACGTAAGTATTGTACGATCTCATTGGTGCAATATGTCGTTCACAATAACATGGCTCAAATTTTACTATATTACATCTACACCAGGTGCAATGCAATCCAATATGCGTATGACATATAAATAATTCTTCTTTGGCATGGGAGGCAACCCATAAGTTTATTTCAGTCATTTATTTTACATAGCTACTCCATCTCATAATTCTTTACTTTTATTGTTTGCTAACTCGCGACTAGACTAATTGTTTTTACATGAACTGCATAATCTTCCCTTTTCCAAAAATTTCAAAAATTTTGTTTTAGTCTTTGAGAATTAGTCCAACCATTAATAACAGAGGGCTAGCTTACTTCTGAAGTTCAAGAGCACGACAAATTTTGAAACTTGCTGCGGAAGATACTTAGAAAATGTCACCATTACAATTCTGTATAGAATAAAAGGTGAGATTTTCAGACAAATATATTTCGAGCGTTTAATATTTTTTCTTTCATGAGTGTTTCATGTGATTTGTTATTTTTGCTCAAAATTTTGGTTGTTCTCTACAGACTATCGGTTATATTGTCATACACACGAGATATTTGTATTGGTACCTAGAGCCTTTTTCAAGCCACCCTGATTTATTGTTATATCCTTTGTGAAACCACTCTAAGCCTCCATGCATTATTTATTTCTTAGACATGGAATTGATGTTTTGATAATCACTATTTGTATCTAAACTTAATGCTTTCGGATCGTTTAATAGATTGAGAAATCGTCGATTGAACGATACGATTGACTCTTGGATTGTTTAATAGTTTGAGACATCGACGATTGAACGATACAATTGATTTCACAATATTATTTGGACACGAATGATATTGTCGAGGGATACATAATAATATCAAAGAAAAGGTAGAATCTGTATACGATCATTAGGTTATATGTGATGCTTGATCAAGGAACTCTAATCCTAACAAGTTTTACGCCTTATTAATCTCCACTTTATTATCGCAAAATAGTTTACATAGTTTCAACAAACAAACAAACTACGCTTTTAACTTAAAATGGTAATTGGTGTCGAATGGTCTGTGATATCGCATTAGTCCCTGAGGAGACGATATATATAATACTTACTTTTGATCGTTGAAAAATACTACATCACATGTGCAACTAAACCTCTCTCGATTAGGGTTCTAAGATTAACCTCTTCTTATTTGTTGGATTCAATTAATAAATTTTTCATTTAGTTTATGTTTCGATTGTCAAATTTAATTTGTATATGCCTGGTCTCTAATGCTTTTTCATCAAAAATCCAAAACGGTAATCTTTAAAACTGATCTCTAGATGGATTATAGGATTGACAGCCCTACTTTCGTCCAATACTGACAGTAGTAAGTTGCTTATTTTCTTAATTAAATTCTTTTAATGGAATCTAAGTATGAATTCAGTATTTTGACTCATCTTAAAGGAACACTCCAATTGTAAATGGTTGAATTGCGAGAATATTAAATAAAACTTCCATTGATACATTACGAGGTCTTAACTCTACTTTCTTAAATCAAATAGACAGGACATAAACTAATGATTTACCAAGTTAATTCCAACAAAGACGGAAGGGAGATTCAAGGATTCCATAATCATTGTTACACATCTTAATCAAACCAACCTAATCTCGAATTGGACCGGGCAATTTAACCCTCCAACCCTTTTATTCTCTTTTCTTTATTTACTTTCAAATAAGTTCCGCTAATTACCGAGTTGAACGACAATCTCTGTGAAGACCATAAACTTATTATTTTATTCCTTATTACGATTTGACGCACATGCCAATAGTTGTCCTTTCGTCCATCAATTTTTTTGCGCTAATAATTGCCCTTTTTCCCCAAAAGTGCCTACACCTGACTCATTGCGTGGCTCTTCAATAGATAGATATTGATTACCCTTAGCGAATGACTAAATTTGGATTTAGATAAAAATAATTATGTGCTAAGAATCAATCCACACGTTTGGAAAAGTTGAAGTTCAAATTTAACAATGTCAATATCAACAATTCAGCAATTATCACTGTAGTTTAAGTACCCATTGTTTTACAAAACAAATCTTCATATACTACAAATGGAAGCAGTTTACAAGCTTCTTCAAAGGGTTTCATTAGAAGTTTTTCAGTTGTCCACCTATCAAGTGAAGCTTGTTAGCTGAAATCATATAAATTTTGTTGAACTTTTACAGACTACAAATATGAATTGTACACCAAAAAATAGTCAACGTTCATTGATTTATAACATTTAGTTTCTTACACGTCGAGAATATATTTTATATCATTTTTTTGATGAATTTAAACCATTTTTTTGGTGAGTTATATATTTTATATCTTTAACACAGTTTGTTGCATTTATGTATTTTAGATTGTGCACACTTAATTTCTTCCTCTTTTTTTATTTTTTGCTAAGTCTAGTGCAAAATAATAATTTACACTTTTAGTATATAATTCATATCTTTAACACAGTTTGTTGCATTTATGTATTTTAGATTGTGCGCACTTAATTTCTTTCTATTCATCTTTCTGCTAATTTTGTTTAATGCAAAGTAATAAAAATAAACCCCTATAAATTTGATCTTTTACATAAAATATATCCTACTTTTTGTTTTTATTAAGGAATATAATGAAGTAGCACCAATATTTGCAGAAGAGTTTTATGATGAATTGAGTGATGCATGAAACTTACTTGATCATGAAGGCAATACACACGTCATTAATTTCAACAAATACTCCAATCACCCACTTTTAACTGGCGATGGTTTGACATCAGAGTTTTATGGATTTCTTGGTGGTCAAGAAACAAATTTTAACTACCTATTTGAGACACAGTATGAATTACCTATTCTTTCGAAACACACTGGAATCCCCAACTCCTTTTTTTCTTGGGGAAAGGGCTCAAGTATTACAGAGAGGTGAGTAAAGTTTGACAAAAAATTGTTCCACAAATTAAACTTAAGTTCTTATGAATAATCCATCTTTGGTAGAGCTCATAAACCACTAAGTTCAATTGTTAGTTAATCTCCAACTCACTTTTCCATCACGCTATATTCGCAATACCAAGATAGGTTGCACGACCTAATTGAGGTTACTCTTTTGGATTACACCGCTACAAGTTCACAATTAATTAAATATTGTGCTATGGAATTTCTATTATTTTTCTATTTTATCCTTCAAAAAAAATTATTTTTCTATTTTATATTTATTATTTCATTTGTGAATGTTAAATATTTTTTCTGAAATTTATACCGACCCTCCTTAGAGATTTTGCTGATTATGTGAGAGAATATAACATAGACTCTTATTATCTCGGGTCGAGGTGGTAAAAACGTCATGTGTTCAATGGTTATCAAAGACTAGCAAAGACCAACATGGGTTGAGTTTCACAAAAAATGTTACACTCCCACAACGTGTGGAATCAATTGAAATTATGATTGGGAGAGGTACATACTTACATTTAGTGTGACACATTTCCTTCAAATAGTAAAAGTCTATGGAAGGGAAATAAACTGGCCAAGAAGGAGCACCAAAATAGGAATGAGATAGAGGGAATTTCGTACCCACAGTCACCTTAAATGTGGAGATATAGCCCGTTTTAAATTTGTCAAAGTTAATAATACATACTAGCAATTTGGTTCATGTATTAGATTCTGCTGAATCTCAACAAACCTTACATATAATAATCATGCGACCATCGCGGCTCCATGCGAATGTAATAGTATTGTACTAGCTAGTTCTTAAATAAAAACCTTCCACAAAGAACTCTCAAGAACATATGTATGGGTATGGAGACGATTGTACCCTTTAAAGGTATGCATGGACCCATTTTTTGCAAACCTAATATGCAGGCAACTACCGTTAACTCTGCCTTCATTTTTCAGCAATGTGAACAAAACTATGATTTCCATTAACAATTAATTATCCAGAAAAATTGATTTGATAAAAATGATCCTGAAATAAAAAAGGAAAGTGGTCAAACCCAATATCAATGGGTCACAAATGGCTAACCATGGTGGTATCATAAATGGTCTAGTTGTGGACTTGGGGTTGCTGGCTTGTAGAATGCCCAATGAGTAGATTTCAAAACATAGGGAGAAAAGACTCAAACGGTGGCGCTATAGGGTGAAACATGGTTTCAAGCTCAGGTGAACTAGGTGAAACATTGCAGTGAGTTAAAAACAAGGGGGTGGTGGGTTACATATCTTACGACTAAGGCAAAAGAAAGAGAAAAGGTAGCAATGTACTGATATACTTGTGAGCTCATTTGACCTATCCTGCTCCACTAACGAACCACGTGTTAAATTTCATGAACCATATGTTGAAATTCTCCATTTTAGAAGTCACACCTAAAAAAAAAGTTATAACATACTATATCAGGTAAAACCACATAGTCCACCTTTGGACCCTATTCGACATATGTCAGTTTTTCATTCATTCGTCTCTCTGAGCTCTGACGTTTTTACTTCGACTAAGGGGTTTTACTGTTTTAGTCTTAGCCTAGAACCTGAATCCTAAGGATCCAATTTGCTTGGACCAAGGGATCACGATGAATTTTATGTTTTGTATCACGGTAGGTGACACCGAAAATTTAAACTTACACTTCATATACTTTAGTTAATAAAAGTTGGACCAAAAATGAGGTTTTGATGGAAGCTTTCATCATCTAAAAGGATAGGCATTGAATTTCTCCATACCATTGACATCACCATACACTACTACAGTTTACACGTTAGAGAAGGCTATAACTAGTAAACAAGCCCAATATCCAATACCAATATGACACGTATTACTATTTGAATGATATCATCCACCACCGAACTAAAACAGACACTAGCTATCATATTCCTTCCCTTTCACTGTTAAGCTAAAAAGTTAAAACTGGCTATTGATTGTGTTGAGACGAATTTGAAAGTTAAAACTAAAAAGAAACAATGTGCATATAGTATAATTTCGGTTGACTTTGAAGTCCAAAGTTAATATTTTTGACAAAATGAAATCCAATCCAAGGTAGTAGTAATCAACGTTTCTTTCCTTCAAAAATAAAAAATAAAAAAATCACCGTTTCTACGAAGTTCATATAACTCAGGTATATTAATTTGGATAAGGGACGGAGATAGTACTGGTTAACAACCATCACTTTAATATTTGCAAATTCTCCATCTGAAACCACCCACACACCAACTTCAAATGTTAAAAAATTTCAAAATCTCGATTTTGGTTGATTGGTGATTAAGCAATTGAAATAAGAAAAAGAAAACCATTCCAATTTGCATTTTTGTGATTGAAAATGTCTTGTTAAATAAGGTGATACGATAACCATTGCAACTGACCATACAGCTGTTGTTGCAGCTGAGGAATCACGATTTATTGGAAACCATGTGATTGAAACTTAAGATGAAAAGCTTTTCATGACCTGATCAATAAATTAATAGACCAGAAAAAACTCCAATGTAGGCAAAAAGTGCAACCATGCACTTGCTGAAAATAGTCAAAATACTAAAAAAAAAATAACCAGGAAGCTATCTTACTACAACATTTACAGTAGATTGCTTCTTTCAAAATGAAAATTCCAATTCTTGGGGACACCGCGGCACCAAAAATAAATGTAAAACCAATCAGCGCATGGAACAAAATGCCCCAGGCAACAAAATTAATGAAACTATTCATTAGACTGACCGGCTTTAGGTACAACCATCACTTAAGGCCCATCTTCTTGGGCTGCAAGAAAAATGAATACCAAGTCAATAACAATAATGTGGCTGCTTAAGAAGTGAGACTAAGGCATGCATAAGAATAAACATAGACACACCCAACACATATTAAGACTTACTGCTCAAAATAAATCCCTGGAGCAAGCTTTGCCCTCTCTCTGCCTGCTCTGGAGTACCGGATATCTGAATAATCTTCTCTTTCTCATCTGGTCTATCCTCTACAAGCTTTACATTGGCTCCCGATAACTGTTTCCAACAAAATATATCACTTTCTATTAAAATTTAAAATACTAATATGATGACATGATTCCAGAATCTAAATCCATGACAAAAATTATAGGGAAGTTATTACTTATTAGGGGATTTGCTTTTCATTCTAGAAGCTAAAACAAGAAATAATGTACAAGAATGATAAAGATGCAATCATGTAGCGTAGTACAACAATAAAAAGAACTCATTAATCATTGAAAAAACAAGTCATGTTATTATTGTTTCAATGTCATATGATGGAGAAGGTACCAGCAGAAATCTAACAGTGATATTTTAAGGTTACACTACTCGATATAAGAATGTCTATTTAACACTATCCAATTCAAATATTGGAGGGAAAAAAGAAAGATCTGATCTCACACACCTCACTTATTTGTGCAAGCTTGCTTTTGGACTTTGCTAAAAGCTTTGGAACTGCATACTCTGGTATGACAACTTCAAGTATACTCCTTGTGACAAGAGAAACAGTCCTAACCACAGACAAAAAGGCGGGGGAAAACCATTAGTGATGGGGAAGAGAATGAGATATTGGCAAATGGCAAGTCACTCCAGACTAAATATCAAACATTCTATCATGAAATAAGGTATGAGGAAATTACCGATTTAAACCACTAGGCAAATCATCACGGCGGTCACTTTCTTTCTGCTTTCCCATCTCAGTGCTAGATCCTCCAGATTCCTTTTGAAAAGAAAGAAAGAAAGAAAAATTAGTTTTTTCCTTCAAATTGCAAACTTTGATATAAGTAGAACTTATTTTTTTGGATAATATTATAATAATCAACAAGTTCATATGATGCTTAATCTATCAACGGCTACAAACACATTGTTTTTTTATGACACTTATTGCTGTGTCTTGTTGAAATCACGCTTCATTCATAGGAATACGGAAATAAAATAAACTGCTCAGGCTGGACAAGATATATACACTGAAAACAGCCAATAAATCTCCCAAATGTCATTTACATAAATAACCTAAATGAAGAAGGGTAATTTTGAAGATAGACCTGGCAAAAGAGTACCTTGGATGCAAGGGCTACTGCCACACTTTGCATATTCTGATTGGCAGTGGCAGTTTCAGCAACTGTAGCCATACTGTTAGAAGAAGATGCCTCCACACTAGGTAAGGGGGCGGATGGAGGTACTGTGTCCCTTTGCAAGATATCCCTATACACATAACTTCTTAATCTTGCAGTCACATCGAGAATAACATTCCGGGCTGCTTCTATCTCTCCTACAATCTGTAGAGGCAATAGGGAAGCGATTGAGAAATGAAAAAAAGCATAATTTCAATACTAAGTCTTTGTCTCTTTGCTCTCGTCTTGTGGAATAGGGTTTTGGATCCTCTCTCTCTCTAGACAATTCATTGGAAATTTTCTAACAACAAAAGCCAAAGAAAACTATACATTATTTGCTTTGTACAATTAATGGCAAGGCAATTTGATAAATGTGAACTCGGTATGATGCTTTTAAGAATAAGATTTATTCTCGTTATAAAGCTCAACATTTACCATTCATTCATTCAGACTACATTTACCAAATGAATCTAATAGAATACTTCAGCAAGTTGAAGGTCAAATAACAAACCTGCACCAGTTCATCAGTGTTTGCAATGCAGGGCGGTAGTTCTTCTCTAGGAAGTATTTGAACACTAGCACCAGTCGACCTCTCTATTTCTGATAGTGATGCATTTTTTCCATCTAAGCATTCAATGTCACTAGAAGGGACAATCAGCCTGGTGGTAATTATACTGTCGCTGAGATCAACAATGTGAGTTTGTATATGTAACAGAGCTTCCTGGGCTGGGAACATCGCATCATTGGGACCCTTAAGTACACAATACACAATAATAAGAGTTAGAACCTTGAGCATATGATGTATATCACATTTACGTGAAAAACATGTTGATATGCATCTAAAAGGGTTTAACATTTAGGCAGGAGATTTTTCCCCTAGAACAAGAACGCTGCGACTAATCCTTGCAAAAGACCTTAAACAATTTGCACTGGTTATGCACACTACACTATAGACAGTGGCAGAGAGAACAAGAGAATAAAAGTACCTCGTCTGAAGTAATGATAACCATCTGTTCATCCGAACCACCAACATGATCAGAAATCTTAACATCTACTCCAACTCGATCCTGAAGGAGCTCCAAAATTCCATCTGATTCCCCGACAATACGATCGACCCTATCAACCGGACAGAGTATACGAAAAATAAGGTCCTCGTAGTAGGGCTGTTCATCATGAGCCACAGGAGCAGCCCCCTGATCCATTGAATAACTTAATGAAGCATGGTTATTGTTTCGGGAATTGGTGGTAGATATCCGTGATCCAAAACCAGAACGCTCCACCGATGATCTCCGAGAACCACTAGACACATGAGGTAAATAATCATCATCAGGAGGGAAAAAACGCTCAGGCGAATGTCCACGTCCATGGAAATGACCACCGCCACCACCACCACGCTCACCGCTACGATCACGATGCTGGCTCTCCCTCAGCCTGGAAGATATAACCAGAAAAGCATTCTTCACATTGTTTATATCACCTGTAACCTGCACACAATTAATAGTCTTCAGTTAAAAAAAATTACATGTAAAAAAAAAAAATCACTTTATATCATTACAATGGCCTCCTTTTTTCATTATTCCTCCTTTGAAGCTCAAATTAATAAGGGTCATTGAAATGTTATTGATGCCTTTATCAAAAAATCAGTTATGACTTATGACTCATTGCGTTATATCATTCTTTTATAAGAAAGAACCAAACACAAAAATGAAACGTGAAATTGCCATTAATATCTTCACTTGAGTTGGTTGAGCAATTTTAAGTATATAATAAGTAATGTCCTCAAAAACTCCAATGTCCATAAAAAATCAAGGGTTTTGTTTGAATCATGCATGCACCTGAACAATCTCTTCAGACATGGAAACACAGCGAGGTAGATACGAATCCCTTGGAAGAATCCTAATTTGTGTCTTTGTCTCAATTCTCATCTGTTCAATTATTTTTCCACCTTTTCCTAGCAATGACCCAACATGCATTTTCGAAACAACCAACCTACTAGAAACACGCTTCCCACCACCACCACCTCTTCCGCCGCCGTAGTCCTCCTCATCCTCAAACCCCGGATCGTTCTCCAACAGCCTCTCATGAATGAGAAGCAACGCCTCCTGCGCCGGCGAAAACTGCGGCATTCTACCATCCGGATCACGGCGGCGCGTGTCAGAAATCTCGATAATCCTCTCCTCATCTCCAGCCACAGGCTCATGCACGTTAATCCACGCGCCAGTATGCTGCCTAATCGACTTAATAATACTCCCTGACTTCCCAATCACACCACCAGCTCTCAAGTCATGACACAACAAACGGTAACTAGTCGTCACTGTTAACGGCGAGTCCTGCGTCTTATAATGTCGACCGCCGCCGCCGCCACCACCAACGCCGCCGCGATGACGGTGAGAGTCTCTATGATTGTGGTGGTGGTGGTGGTTATAACGTGGTCTTGTTCTTGCAACGGTTTCAGAATCATAATCCTGGTCATAGTAGTAACTCCGTTTAGATCTGGACCTTTCCATCACAAAGTTGTTGTTCAAATCAAATAATCAAAATCGATCAAATTCAATTTCAATTTCAATCCAATCCAAGCAATGTTGCAGTAATGGGAAATTAGTGAAAAGAAGTGAGTGATGATTATGATAAGTTCATTTTCTTCTGCAAAGTACAAACCCTAGATACGAGTTCAGAGTCTTGAGTTGAGGCAGCGATAAAGACCCCAATGTTACTGCTTTATATTTGCGTTTCAGAGATTTAACTTTTTTACTATGTTCACACTTCTATGCTACACTTCAATCACTTCATCCACTTTTTAACCGTTGATATATCTCACTATTTTAATCAACGGTTATAGATTTCTTCAATTTTCTAGAAGGAAGTGCATGTGTGATAGATAACTGTGATAAGAGAGAACTGAAAATTATGTGAGGAAAGAATGAAGGGTGGGTTTGTAATTTCAGAAATGTTGAAGGATTATTACACAATGTTGATGAAGTTGTGTGTGGTAAGAATTTGGTGTATGATGTACTGTAGTATTCGCCTTAAAATGTAGTATTTTAATTTTAATAAAATTTTAAATTTCTGCAATATCACTGCTACTCAACTCAAACAGTCAAGGTTCAAACTTTGCCAGCTAAGGAGATGGAAACAAACAGTAAATTGGTTTAATATATTTAGACTTTTTATTTTTTATTTAATCATTTGGTCAAAACAAATTTATTTAACCAAAAACTATTTCTCTTCTAAATACTATGGATTTGCTGCTGTAAAACAAGCATATTTACACACAGTAAATTATATTAGTTAGTCATTGTACAAAAAAAAAAAAAGTAAATTGTGTATTAGTGTTAATTTGAGATCCGGCGAATCAGAACACTATAACTAAATTGATTTTAAACAATATTTGTTGTTGATTTGAATCAGAAGATTGAGATTTAAAATTATGTGATGCAATTACTATAACAAATTTGTTTCCGAATACTACAATGTGAAATATCTTTTAAGTTAGAAAAAATATTCGATTGGATTTCCTGAAAGTAGTTTTTGGCTATAGACCATTTTGCATGTATAGTTTAATGTTTGTGCTTCTCGGATTTTGATTACATCAATGAAGGATTGGTAATCGTTGTCAAATTCAATTATGAAATTATCTTTGGCCAATAAATTACCAGTATTTTTATTGTTTGAGAAACATTTCAAATGACTCTTTAAATAATTTAAAAGTTGGCGATCTTTGCAACCTCGTGTCGATGTGTGGAACACTTATTTTATCATCAATTGTTCCTGTAATTCATTCGAAATATGGATATAAATGCATTAGGGGACGTAAAATATAGTGTATGTATCCGATAAATAATTAATATAGTCACTTGGCACAAATGATGTAAATATGATATCTTTTATATTTCTGAGAAATGGGCTTTCGTTTGCAATCTTGGAGTTTCACTTAAAGTAAGAAATTTTGATTTTAAAGCTCATAAAGACTAACTCTCAAATCGCGTCAATTTCCGGAAGAAAGATACTTCCTCCGTTTTAAAATACATGTTCAATTTTTGCAATGTGCACTATTCATTTGATTTACTTTGACCATACGTTTTAACTGATGTATAAATACAAATATTAACATGTAGGATGTTTGATTTGTTTCGACAAATATTTTTAAAATATTAAATTTTTATAATTTTTTACTTTAGATAATTAAAGATATTAACAGTTAAAATTGTGCATTGGCATATGTGAAGTAGTCGACTTGGACATGTATTTTGGAACGGATGAAGTATAAGTTTTCCCATGCTCTTTGGTGTTTTATAATTACAACATTAGAAATAATTGGCGCACTTTCTTCTTTTGTCGAGTATTGGTTGTTGACAATAGATCGTTTTTAAAACCTTATTCATATGCTTAGCTTAAACATTTTTAGCATGATTCAATGAAGCATTTGGAGACATATAAACAATGTCATTTGAGATTAAAAAAACGTATTATTACCAATTTCTTCTTCATTGTTGATACTACTTTGAGTGGCTGGATTTAAGCCAACACCTTGTCTATTAGTATAATATTGGTCCACCCTTTTCAAATTAAATGAGCAATAATACATTGGCATTGAAATTTGTGTTTGGAATGAATTTTGAGTTTTCTTGTTAGGATTCTTCCCTTTATGTTATCGACTATTTAAGGATAAGCAGCTATAATTTTACACATTGTTTTATGGTTCAAAGACCCTGACTTTATTTTCATTGTTATGGAATCTAACTATAAATTTATGTTTAACACGCCTTGTGCGGAAGAAGCGACGCTTTTGGTGTTAATATAAGTCTCATTTTTGTCTGTTAAAAAAAACAAACTATAAATTTATGTTATATGATCATGTTATTGTTATATAATATGTTATCAAGCTTATTATAACCAGGTTAAGGGTAGTCTAGTTATTTTTTGTTTTACTGTATATTGTATTTCTATTTCTCGTATTCATAGTCGTTATCATGATATTCACATTATTGAAACCCTGGACTCTTTCTCCTTCCTTTATTCTGTTATCTATAGTGTTAATATGATATCTAGAGTTGAGTTTGATCCTCTTTGAACTACTCGTCGCTATTATGCGTCGAGTTCCTAAAAGTTTGGGAATATGTTTGTTTTATTTTTTATTTTGATGATTGATTCTATTAAAAAAAATTGAACAGTATAAGCTACTTTTTTGTATCAGCAATTTAATGTTACGTAATAATAAATGATCTTCGAAATTGGATAAAGTTTTTACTGCTATAAATTCAAGAGGTAATTGCTCGAAAGAACTCTCATTGCATGAAATGAGAAAATTTGGATCGTTGCAAACAATATTTGATCATATCAGCTTTTTGGATCTCGTTTTGAAACTCAGTTTAGGTTTTTGGTTTCATGTCGCGTTTTGCAACTAGTTCAGTGCATTGTTGCATTCTCTTCCGGTGCTTTGATTTCTCCTTTTCGACACAGTTTGGTTGCTTTTTGATTATCTCCTACTTTGATATATAGTTTGCAATAGTCGAAGATAGAAACAATTATATGCAGTCTGGTTGTTTTGAACACAAATTTTGTTGTTGTGATTCTCTAGCGTGGTATTATTTTGGTGCAATTTTTTTATTGAAAATGTTGTTGTAGGTATTATCTATGTTTAGGAAATTTGTTTCTTGCAACTTGGATTTCTTATATTGTGGAGTTGGTTTTGTTTTGGTATGCTTCTACTTATATTAATGTGCTTCTCTGTTGGTTTAGAGTTATATTGTGGGAAAGTTGTCTGATTGATTTGGTAAAAATTTACAAATGGATTCTTCGTTGGTCAGTCGCTCTCTTCATTGTGGCATTTTAACATGGTTGAAAACCATTCTTTTGGTTGTTTTCCCCTATGTTGATACATATTTTTGATTGTTTTTCATTCTTTGATTGCTCGTCTCTCTGTTGGTTCATCTATTTGGTTGTTGTTCCTTCTCCCGCTGCTCTTCTATTTCTTGGTCATTCTCTTTGATTATTGTCCTTTCTTTGGTTGAAATTCAATCGGTTGGTTCCTCCATTATGATTGATTAATACGATTGTTACTTCTTTGGTTGTTCATCTCTCGAATGGTCCTTCTCTTTGATTGGTGTCCCTTCTTTTATTTACATTCTCTATGCTGATTCCTCTCTTTAGCATGCTTATTTGATACGGTTGTCTCTCCTTATTATATTACTCATCGCTCTATCAGATTATCTCTTTGGTTGGTAATTCTTCTTCTATTGTTGTCTTTGTGGAGTCATATGAAATTTTGATAAGATTATTGCTCATTCTTTGGTTGTTCTTTTCTATGGTCATTCTCTTTAGTTGTTTCTTCTTCTTCTTAGGTTGATTTATCTATCTACTGGTCCATTTTCACTGTTGACATGTTTATTTCTCTTTCTTTGGTTGTTTCTTTTTGATGGTTCATCTTTTTTATTGCCCCTTCTTATTTGGTTGCTCCTCTATTTGTTGCCCCTTGTTATCTCATAGAAATGAACAAAATAGGTCAAACCTAATGAAGCCCACACACATCTACCACCAACAACAAAGCAAACTAAAATCAAAACAACATTTAGTGTTAACTTGTGATTTTTATTGCCAACTATTTTTTTAATTGTTAATTGTTCAAATTACCCCTAATTTTTTTATATTAGAGATCCCATTTATAATATTAGAGAAAAGCCTCCAATTTGATTGAGACGACACTCGATAAACTGCGTCAATCAATTGTCAATGGTAGAACCAGTCCAAAGAGAGTTCACTGCATGATAATGACCCAATATTTTGTCGACCACTTTTTGGGACCATTATGGTTGTTGGGTTGTACTTATATTTGGGTATGATTCAAGGTGCAGGTCGTTAGTTGGTAAAGTGTGTATTCATGTGGTTGTCAGGAGTCTCAACATCGGGAGCTGGTTTGTATGTTGTCTTGATATGGATTGGTTGGTTGTTGGGAGCTTTGGTCTTGGTGACTTGATTGTGAGTAGTATTGATATGAAGTGTATGTGCCATCTACAACACAAGGTTTCAAGTAGTTAACGACTCGGGTTACTGGCCCCAGTATCAAGGCATCTTCGTCTGCCACAATCTAACCATGAAAAAACTAAAAAGAGGTCGTTCGAAGTGATTGCATTATGACTGAAAAGTGGTGATAAATTGTGGATTGTGTCGGTTGACCATACATTCTTGTACAAATTGTCCCCGTGTTACTCATCCGTATTTAATTTTCTTACTATTGTATTTTATTTTGTCTTTTTTATGAGTAAATGTTATTAACTTTTAGCTTGTCTTTTTATTATTATTTATTGGTATGCAAATTAAATATATCATCACACGAGCCAAAATAAATGTGAAATGTAATTTCATTAAAAAAAAACATAATGCAACATTAAAACAACACTGCTCAAGAAAAATTACATCAACTTAAATAAATAAACATGATATAACATAACGTCGAGACCCACCATAATCTACTCAGACTTGACATACAAATAAATTGTTCTTTCTCTACCTTATTCGTTCAAAAACATGTCTTGAACATCAACATCATTACGGAGAAGCTTAAATTCATGATATACAGTGTCATTGTCGTTACCATTTTCCAACAATATAAAAGGCTCCCCATAAGAAATTCGAGTCACTTTTCGAGGATCATTACCAGCTAAGTTATAAAAGTGGCTAATTTGCCTCTTCAACCCTAATAACGTTTTTCTTGGAGTTGTATACATTTCAAATGGATTTCTCATATGATCAAATTGAACCATGACGCGTAATGAAGAAGACATGATACAAATGAGATTAGAGAAAGTGGTATGAGAAAAGTATTAGGTTGGGTACGAAAGATTGTGATTTGTGATGAAAGGACATCTGCTTATAAGAGTGTATTTTTTTTGGTACAATAAATAATATTTTGTAAATCTTTTTATTTTAAATTTTTTAGAAGAAAAAATTATTTTAAAAACAAAAAAGAAAAGAAAAAAAAGTGTGAATCATTTTTTTTTTAAATTAATGACATTGTCATTATTCATTTGCTTTTCTTTTAAAAAAATTATTTAGTTGTTTTATTCAATAATTTTTTTTGGTGGTGGCCGAGATTTGAGCCCCGAACTTTGCATATATTATGCATGGTCCATACCAACTGAGTTAAGCTCAAGAGGACATTTTATTCAATAATTATTGATTTATAAAATATTTTCATTATTAAAACAATGTACTAAACTGAAATGTGATGGAAAATAATAGTTCAGTTAAAAATGTGATGGAAAATATTGAATTATTATTTTAGTAAACGTTTAATCATTAAAATAATATACTAAATTAAAGATGTGATGAAAAGTATTAAAACATTTTCCATAAAATATTTTATCTATTAACATAATATTTTTTATCATTAGATTGATATATTAATAATGTTTTATTCATTAAATGATAATATATTAAATTAAATAATATCGTAATGAATAAATAATAGTATAATGATAAAAATAATATTTTAATTAATTATTTTAATAATTAAAAATATATAAAGTAATAATTATTTAAGGATATTAAATTTATCCAACTAGACCCTACCGCGTAATTAAAGTTGATCTCAAAATTACTTTTCTAACTTTCATTAAACAAATATTGGTTAATTTGAATTCACTTTACTAACTTAGATCCACTTTATTATAAACACGTTTATATTTTGAAACACACAATTATAAACGCAAAACAAGTCAAAATAAACATAAGTGTATACAAATATGTTCCATTAACTTTATTTCGTAAATAAAGTTGTTGTAAATTAGCAAAGTGGATGTAAATGAAAAAACATTATATTGAAATTTACTTACATATTTGTCTTTTAGTTATCATTAATATTTTTTTTCTTCGTTCAGTAGTTTAGTGACTAAAAAATCACATTTTTCAAAGTGAATAAATGGGGTGTCTGGGGTTCGAACCCCGACCCCTGTTTTAATTATACAACATCCCTACCAACCGAGACAAGCTCACGAGGACTCGTTAACTTAAACTTTTGACAAGATATTTTTATGTAAAAATGAAAAAGTGCACATTTGTTAATATATGAGATATGATCAATTGATACCAATGTGTCAAACTTAATACATGACACCGACGATAACTTTTTACCATATAACTGTATTGTAAAACGATCATTGAATTAAAATATATTATAGCATATATCATATTTATTTCTCTTAAAAAAAAATATATCATATTTATAAAATTTTACATTAATCATAAACTATTCGATATGTCCACTAGATACCACAAAATTATTGTCTCATGAGCTATTAAAAAAGGAGTTAATTTTGATGTATCTAATTGACATATCAATTAGTTTTCGATTAATGTAAATTTTTGTAGATATGATTTATGTTATAATATATTTCAATCAAACGATCGGTCTTGCAATACAATTTATACCGTAAATAATCATCGTCTCTGTCATATTGTTAAGTTTGACACAATGGTGTCAATTTTATTTTTTTTGATAAGCAAGGAGAGAGGACAGACATCAAGAGGCATCATCGATATCCCAACTAGGTTGGCACCCCGAGAGACCTCCATCGTATGTCGCCAAACTCAAAATATTTTATTAAAAAAGGGGGAAAAAGATTTACAAAAGGAGGGGGGACTAGACCAAAACCCTCAAAATGAACAAAAAAGAAAAGAAATAGAGGAAACAAGTAAAACATTCCAAAAAAACAGATCTAAGACATCTGTAATTAGGAAACCCACATCTATCCCGAAAGAAATCACGCCTCAATTCACTTGGTAGAGAGTCAAGCCATGTCAAGCCAAACCGCACCAACAAACCCTTCATCGTAAATATGAGAAGAAATAACCTCCCTATCATTTCAATAGAGGAAATTCATTGATCAGTCGAATGATTGTCACCCCGGGCACGAGATTTAGTAGGCTGCTTTGCTAAGACTTGTTGCACCTTGAGTTTCTGTTGTCTTGTTAGAACAGGCATGAAGTCTTCAGCTGCTGATCTTGCATCATATTCTCGGATTCTTGCCCACAAATCTAAACCATACTGGATATTCTTGCTAGGATGAACCTCTTGCTTTTTGCAAAATAACCATCTCCTGCTCCTTTACTGTGGGCATACTTCCACTAACAACGGTGGATGGTTCGACAACCACAGGTGATTTCAAGGTGTGTGATTCAGCATGAACGTCATCGTGCTCAACAACAGTATCCATCTGAACCTGCACCGATTCTACAGACACTTCATGCACCTCTTGGTTCTCAACAACATGTGATGAATGTGGTGCACTCTCAATGGGACCTTTGGGACTCTCCTCCAGCTCCCTCGGGCTCGAAAGATTGTGCTCACTCTTGTGAGAACCTTTGGGACTCTCCTCCAGCTCCCTCGGGCTTGAATGATTGCGATCCACCTCATGTGAAATCAAACCAGAGACATCATCCATCATGGGGTTCTCCAACATCTCCCGTGATGTCAGATGTAACTGCTCTGCTCTCTCAGAATGCACGTCAACGTGCGCAACATGGGAAACAACTTCTAACACTGGCATAGTATGTGGCAACTCTCCAGGAGAAATTATATCTAACACATTGTGTAATGGAAAGCTGAAAGTATTGGACGACAAAGACATGCTCAGCTGAGAATTAGCCACATTAGAAGTAACGACGACCCCGTCTGTGAATTAAAGGTCAAAGTAGGGGCAGGAAATGAAGCTGGAATGGCCAGCGAAGTTGGTGCCAATGATGTAGGTGTAGGTGTAGAAATAGCAGAGACCGGAACCCTCTGAGTGGTGGTAACAGTCGAAGCAACCGAAACCGGAGCCCATGTCCAAGTGCTACCATTGGCCGACATTGAAGCACCCACATCATTGTTGTTGCTGCTCTGCCGAGTAAGCTTAGGGAGGGCTGCCTCGGCTACAACAATTTGATTATGTCCCTATATATATAGTATCGAGATACTCTTAATGTTTAAGATTATTTTGACTAATACACAAATTTCATTTTAAAAATTCAATAATATATTGATAAATTATTATGACTATTCATTCTGCATTGACGGATGAAAATGATTATTTTTCTTGGAGAAAAAAACTATTTATCCAAATATTATATAGAAAATTCCTTTATAAGTTTTTGAGATAAGGCGAATCAAAGGGCAGTAAACACCAGCTATGGCTCTCCGCGTCAACACATTCACCCTCTCTTCGACTTTACCTGTAATTTTCTCGCAGAAGATAGAATTAAGAGCTGGAAATTCACGGAGCCCGAGCCTGAGTGTTAACTCCCAGGTATAAATATAACAACTTTGAAAGTTCTTGACTTTTTTGTTTGCAAACTGAAACTGAACTTGTTCATGCATTTTTTCTGCAAGATGGTAATCCAAATGCGAAAGGAAAGTGGTGGACGAAGAATCTGGAGGCGAAGGAAAATGGTATCTTCTGCATCCATCTTTTTTGTCTCACAATGCCTCTTACCTGTTTGTATAAATTTCTCAAATAATAATAATAAAATAAAGTGAATGACATTAACATGAATTTCATCTATTAATAAAGAATGTATTGAGAATATTGTGTTGTCTAACTTTCTCAGTAGTCAGTAGTGGCTAAATTGTAACAAATTTTTAATTTTAATTAAATATTTCTAGCTTGAAGGGTTAGGAAGAATTAATGTTGAGTAAATGTGTTTGTAGTTCTCTTGGGACATTAGGTTCAATCGTAATAGGCGCTGAATGTTTTCCCCCGTTTGCTCATTTTCCGGAAAGGCAAGGTTTTAAACTTATAATTGTAACATTCTAAAGTTGGAAAGTTAGGGGACTAGAGGTTAAAGAGTTTGTCGTGGATGGATTTATTAGATTGCATGTTACGGAAGTAAGCTGGAATTGTGAAACAGAATTAGTGATCTGGATTATAGATTTGTGTTGCGGTGTTCCAAATCAACAGCTATAACATTTGTGATGTGATGCTGCAAGGGAATATAGGAAGGTATGTTAAAGATTTGCGATGTGTTGCTGCAAGGAGGAATATAGGAAACAAAAACAAAAAGAACTAAGTAGTGTTTGAACAGTATGTGTATTTTTTACAAAAAAAAAAGTATTACAAGAGTCTGTAGTGATTCCTTAAAGAACATAGTTAGGGAAAAGGTAGTGTAACAGGGAATGAGGAGGAGAAGAGCCAAGAGAGTATATATATTAAAGGATCACATTTTGTACTTTTCACATCATTTATATTTACATTTGCACTCTGTCGTTTTGCCTAAGCTTTCATGTCTTTGTTTTTGCATGATATCACCACCTTGCTTCATTCTCTTGCCGAATCTTTGCCATGCATGTGACCTTTATGTTGTTGTAGTTGCTGTTGGTGTGTCAAGTGTCAGAGGATCCATATACCCAATGTCTTAATGTTTTGGGTTAAAATGTGATGTTCAAGTCACTTATGTAGTTGCTCTTGGTCTAGCGTGATCATTCCCGGACCCCCTAACGACCCAACTGTTGTTGCTACTGAGGTGTTTGTCGGTATGAACATAATGATTTGCGAAAAAAGATAACTGCTTTCATGTGGTAAAGATAAACCAAATTAAATTTGATTCGTGTCTTTGCTTCTTTCTATCATGGTTGCACATCTCCCAGTATCTGGTATGTGTCTCACTCAAAATAGATACTCATTTTCCGTTGAATCTTGATGCACATAGTGAAGCTGTATGCATATCAATATGCTTTTATTTATTCATTTCTAACTGTTTTGATTGAACGAATGCATAACGGTTATGCTGGTGAACATGATTCATGCTATTGACACAGGTTTCACGAGTATCAGGCCCGATGAACTTGAATATTTAAGCAGAAACTCATTTTGCTGCAGATAAAAAAGGATGTATCTCTGCCCTACAAAATGGAACGCATTCCTTTTCTCGAGGAGCAAGTGAGGAAGATAAAGGATGAGGGAAAACTCTTGCAATTGGACATAGAGCGGTTACTGTTATCAGAAGATAATAAATATGATTTTGTGAATGAGATAGCAGCTGAGGCCAATGCTTATGTTGAGAGCAACATGGATGAGTATGGAGGTGAGAAGAAAGCCATTCTTCATGTTTTGAGTAATCGAATGAATGATGCCGGATTTAACCGTGCAGAGGCGTATGCTGAGTCTGATCCCTTCAAACCTGGGCCTCATTATTTGAAAGAGTTTTATACATAACTCTAGATAACAATTGTTAAGCTGAGATGTTACATTAGGGATAATAATTTATTTCTGTGATTCACTTAGCACAATTGATGTCTTCATGTCTGTCTAAATTAGCCGCTGTTGTTTGTATGCATGCAAATCAAAGTCATTAAGAGCACGTGGAAATCTAATTCCGTATCTTGTGTATTGGAAAAACTATTACTTACTATTCTCAATATCTCATAGTATTTATCCTCTCATTTAATAGCCCCTTCTGATTTGATATATTTCTCTCTCTTAAGAAATGAAATGAAAAATGATAGTACTACATATTAACTGTAGTAATACACTAGTAATATATCCATTTCCCTGTAGTGTAGACGCAGCAATGATTTGAATTATCTATTCACTGAGCTTAAGAACCGAAAGTCATGTTTTGTGCCACCTAAATGTTTTTTTAGATATTTAAACGAGTTTTACGTATACTCATCTATACGTCTTTTAATAATAATAATATCTAATAAACATTCAAACAGTCCAACTTAACATCTAATAAAATTACTAACTTTACATCATTACAAACTCAACAACATTCATTTGTTAATACTATCAATAGATCTTGAAATATAAAAAGTTAATGTTGAAAATATTTATACTCAAAAATAATTTGATATTAGTTACACACATTCAAACAAATTTATTGTTTCAAGAAATCTTTTAACATCCGTAATTTTTTTTAGGTCACAGAATGACGAGGGAGTATATTTTAAATAGTATTAAATTGGATTGAGAGTGATATTTAGAACCAAAATTTAAGGTTAACAAAGGTAGGAGAGAATCTCATCTGACCACATCCCACAGAGAGAATCCAATCCGTTAAAATCAGTTAGAGGCTTGTATTAACTCTGTTATCTCTCTCTCACCTTCTTCAGTATCTGAACTGAGAAGTAGTGAGAAAGAACCCTTCATCTTTAGCTTCAACTTCAAACTTGAAAGCTTTAGGGGATGGCGTTATCAACACCACAAATACAAAGATTCCTTTTAACCAAGCTCCATAAACACTCCACCTCTTCCAAATACATAAACACAAACACAAAGAAAAACAGAAACATCAGAAGAAGAAACCGTTGCTGTTCTGCCATAGCCATTGATGCACCTTCATCATTGACAGACTCTCCTCCTATTAGATGGGGATCAGTATCTTTGCAGGGTCCACGTGAAGAAATGGAAGATGATATTGTTCTTAGGCCAAATAGTCTCCAAGGTTTCTCTTTCGCTGCTGTTTTTGATGGCCATGGAGGGTTTGCATCTGTCCAGTTCCTCAGGTCTTAGCTATATTCAATTTTCCTTTCTCATCTTCATGCTACCTTAATTAATTATGTGTGTTTGAGGTGATCTTTTAATCAAAATAGCTTTGTATTTATTTTGTAAATTTGATTTGATTATAATCGAGTTTGAAGTGAAGCGAGTGATCTTTCGATGTTTCTTTATTATGAAAGCTGGTGTAATTTGTTTGGATAACCAACTTAGTTAAAAGTTTATAACATAAGCACTTATGTATAAGTTATCATGTACCACTTACGAAAATAAGCTAAAAACAGCTTACAGACATGTCATAAGATGTTTCCATAACTTCTTCCAAACAATCTCACAAGAGTTTATGCCCCTAAGATAAACTCATATAAGTCAATCAAAATGGTCCTTAAGCTTAGTGTAAATTTTAAAACCAAACACAAGCTGATTTTTATCTATAATAACCAAACACATTTATGCTTTTACTGAACTGCATTTAACATCAAATTTGAAATTCTCTTCCATAAGAGCAAATTCACACTACAATTATTTGGATGATCTAAATTGTTGATTTTCTGTGACGAGTGCCAACTACAGGGATGAGTTATACAAGGAGTGTCTTGAGGCCCTCCAAGGTGGGTTACTATTGCTTGAGAAAGATTTCAAAGCTGTTGAAGAAGCATTAAAGCAGGCATTTGTGAAAGCTGACACGAGGTTGCTAAAATGGTAAGGCAGTTAATACATAAAATGTGTCTAATTCAATAGTTTCCAAATGATTCTAGATTTGAAATGATTACATTGAAGGTTTAGACAGTATTTTGTTTTTAAAGGCTTGAAATGAAAGGGGAGGAGGAGGATGAGTCAGGTGCTACAGCAACTGCCATATTCCTAGGAAATAATAAGCTGCTAATTTCACATATTGGTGACTCATCTGTGGTATGTATTATAATCCATCCTTATTGTGCCTCTCATAAAACATGCACAATGTTCATAGTAGAAAGAATATTCTTTCTACCATGAATGTGTCACAAAACCAATTTTGTATTCTTAGAGGTAGTAATGTATCGAAGATGTGTCATATCCAAATGACATTTGTGTCTTTAGTTGGTAAGAAGGAATGAAAACGTTTCTCAGAAGTATCTATGAAAATATTTTCGAAGAGAATTAAAAGTATTACTGTATACTACTTAGTTATATATTGGGAAGTATCAGACATGTATCGATATTGGATAGTGTCGGACACCGATACTTTTCCATTTTTTGAAGTATCTACAACTCATAAATCATACATATGACTAAGGCTACTTCTTTATATGCTTTTCTATTTAAAAGATTTATTAAGAAAAAATCTATCACAAAATTTTATGATATTTATCCTTCAATTAGGATATATAGGGTATTGAATGTCATCAAAATCACACGATTTCTATTTAATCAATTCTATTCATGTAGGTTTTATGCAGATCTGGAAAACCAGAATTGCTAACTAGTCCTCACCGTCCATATGGGAGCAACAAGGCCTCTCTTCAAGAAATCAAAAGAATCAGAGAAGCAGGTGGATGGGTGTGTTTTCCTTGTTCCTTCATTTTTTATATGCTCTGAGTTTGACTACCACTATGGTCTATTTTTTTGGTTTTAAAGAGTCTAGGAGCAAAAACCACACTTGCAAAGTGTGGAGAAGAGGGGTATTGCGGGTTCGAATCCGCGCCCAACACATCAAATGTCTCCGCAACCTTTTACCATCTGAGCTGACTTATGGGACTCTGGTCATATTTCTATATAATAAAAATAAAATTCTAGTTCGAAAATTATGAGTTGTGACAACTTAGGACGTGGATAATTAACCTGATGTTTTATGGGGCATATAGCTATTTTCCATTTCCTAGTTTTACCAAGTGTTTTGGTTTTGTTGTTTGAGACACTACAACATGAAATATATTGTTTCCAATAAGGTTACCACTGTCAAACAGACATCAATTTATGGTCTCCCTTTAGCCTGTCAAGTGATAGGAAATTAATTGGTCATTTTGAATTAACTTTTTAGGTAAATTTGATAAGTGCAAAAGCACCTATCGAATATTATTAAAAAAGAAAGGAAAAGAAATAACAGAAAGAGTTGAGGGACTAGACCAAACTCAAACAAAAGAAAAAAGAAAGAACAAACAAACAAACAAACAGAAACTATAGTTTCGTAGACCAAACCTATCTCTAAAAACACAATCCTAAATCCTAATAAAATAGGACAGTTTGGACAGATAGCTCCCAAAACAAAATCATGAAATCAAAGCTAATATCCAACTACAAATTAGTTGCTCATTTTGAATTTCATTGATATTTAGGAGCTCATTTTCTCACTTAGTTTATAGTATAAGCTTAAAATTACACTTTATTGAAGGTCATTCTTTTAATTGGGCTGGCAGTGTTTTTTCTTTTCATAATTTTTATTTTATTCACCTTGATGGTGCAATTTTGGACCATTTTTTAAATGAACGTTGTCGCCATTCTGTATAATGAAAGCACATTGCATGTCTGATGATTACTCAAATGTGTACTGCCTTTTCTCTAGATTACCAACGGTAGGATTTGTGGAGATATTGCTGTATCTCGTGCATTCGGGGACATGCGATTCAAAACAAAGAAGAAAGAGTACAGTCCTTAATCTCTACATCATTCCTTCTAGTATAAAGGATTTTTTTTATTCTAAATTGTCAATAATCTTCTACTCCCGTCAAAGTATTTCTTAAGTGTTATCAACCTTTTGCGTGTGAAAAGGATGCTAAAAAAAGGAGCTCAGGAAGGAAGATGGACAGAAAAGTTCATTTCTCGGTAGGTAATCTTATGTATGTCTTATAACAAATGCATTAAAATTGCGTGTTGTATTATATTAAAATTGAACTTTTAACTAATTTAAGTTTTGATATAATCATTTCTTTTGACCAGTGTACAGTTCAAAGATGACTTGGTTGTTGCACGCCCTGATATTTATCAAGTAACTCTTGGCTCAGATGCAGAATTTTTAGTGTTAGCATCCGATGGCTTATGGGATTACATGAGCAGGTTTATTTTTTGATCCCCAAAATCATTTCTGCTACTCTTCTTTTTTTGGTTCTGCAGAGAATTACCTTCATAATCTTGCCATCCTTGCAGCTCAGATGCAGTTTCTTTTGTGAGGGATCAACTACGAAAACATGGAAACACACAGGTATGCCGAAGACTTCATATTTGAGGCATTTTGATTCATATTGATAAACCATCGAAGCAGCCGCAATAATATTCTGCTTGTTCATATTTCAGCTAGCTTGTGAATCCCTTGCACAAGTCGTTTTGGTAAGTTTTAATAAATTATGCAGCAGTTATTATCATGAAATTATAATATTCACACTATAGTTTTAGTAATCCATCATGATCCACTCTGCAGGACCAACGTACACAGGATAATGTCAGCATTATAATTGCCGATCTAGGGTATGTATTTTGTCATGTATATATGACTTTGGACTTCAGCGATTAGGTTCTATAATTGGCCACCGCTATGCCTTTGTGAAAAAGAAAAAAAAAACTGGGACTAGCATTTAATAAAACTTATAATCTGGTCTTGGAAGTTCTTTCTAGATACTAGTAAAAGTTTAGAATGGATTATCATATCACTAGAGCATTAATGTGGTCCAAAGGTTTAGGATTAAACAAATATGAAAAACTAGAACATGTTGCACAGAAGTGCTATGGTCGTTATATACACATGTATAGAAAACATATATTTTGTTAATAATTTTTTTTTATTTTTATATTAATTACCATGTGTCTTATATTGAGTGCTTGCAGGAAGACAGACTGGAAGAGTGTACCATTGCAGCAACAAAATGTCACATTTGAGCTAGTCCAAGCCCTAGCCACCGTTGGAATTGTGTCTATTGGAATCTGGTTTTCATCACAGCTTTCTTTATAGATCAATAACATACTAGTCATGTAAATAACCAGATGCATACTTCTTTACTTCCTGCCTGTATAATATGTAGTGTACATGTCACACATCTTAGTAGAATCTACTTGGTTTAGAAAATATCCTGATATTTTCTTTTAAATGTTTTGACAATTTATTTACAATATATAAATAAGCTGATTCAAATGCTGATTTTGACTTTAAAGGATCCTACTATGTTGTTACCATCAAATGCCATATATCATTACTCAATGACAAAACTCTACTTTATATCTTCTGCCTTAATTGTCTATTTGTTTTTATTTGAGCTGCATGATAAAATTTGGCTTTTCTAGACGGTCTTATTGCCGAAGTCTTCTATTTCTTTTTGATGAAATAAAGTTTAAGTGAGTTGAGTCTCGAGAGGTGTAGCTTTTAAGAAAACTTTGAGAGGTGAAAGTAACTATCTTAGAGATTTGTTGTATTTAAGACTTTTTAACCGGATCCCCATTCAATCAAAAGGTTGTTCTGATTTTACTAACTTGGATGATGCTCTCATATGAAAAATTAGGCAAGCAGGACAGATTAGTTTTGAACAAAATTAAGGAATATAAAAGTCTGATAATCATATAACACACGAAAAAATGCCCCCCTGTTTGAAATTATTAATTATTCTATTCAAGTTCTTTATGAAAAGATGTGTCAGCCACAGGAATTGGAAAGCCAAGCTTAACTTTCTTTGATGTTGATATTTGTCAACTGAATGTATCTTTCTAGTTATGGGGAAGTTATATCGTCGTTAGAAAAAGTACAGTGTAACTAATTTGATTATCCAATCTAAGAAAAGTAAATTGTCATTAATTTCATTATCCAATCTATATTTTCAACTAGATCGCACAGATTTTGGATCTTTTCCAATTTGCTTCCCGCATCGAATTTTTTTATGATAATAATAGTAAGTAGAAACGTATGAATTACTAATGAATTTCGTTTCATATTTTAATGGTACATTATCTGATTTTGTAACATTCCAGTTCATAATATTTAAATATGAAAATCAATCGCTAAATTCGAGAGAATGCAAACAGGATAGTATCCAAATGAAAACTGTAAAACAAAAAATTAACCAAACCATAATAAGGTATACAGGACACATGGCAAGATGCCCTTGCAAACCAAAATTCACAAACTTAAACTTTTATGAACACAAAGCAAAGATATCAAGTACAGACTAAACCCAGACGAATGCCTTCCAACAAGAGAAACAGCAATCCACCATCACAATATACGACCAGCTTTTGCACCAATCCATAGGAATAGCCAATACATGATTTCAAATGCGCAATTCAAAACAAAGAAATAAAGAAGGTTTGATGGTTTCATGAATGGAAAATGATTTTGACCTTAGTAACTGACTGAAATCAAAACATAATTGCATAATGCAAGTAGGAAGTAACTTTTCCCATCCAATCACAAATGACCCCGAGAATAGAAAAACAGTTATGTGTAGAAATAGTGAGCTGATGAAAAAAATGACTCTGGACTTGTGATTTGAAGGTCGGAAAGGAAGAGAATAAACTTCTACCTTGGCTCTGAGAATATCTAGAAACAAATCACTTGGGCAGTGATGACGAAAGCAAGTTCAACCCTGGGAGTTCATCTATTCTAATGACCCAAAACCAGATCAGGAACCATTTTTAGCATAGAACGGGCTTATCTTAACTTCAAACTTAGCATCCAAGAGTGACAAGGGGTAGAGTAGTTTCTCAGTCATGAATCAGTTACCTCCCCACAGTGGCTCAAGCATTCAACTTACACTCCTCATGAAGAGCTAAACCCAGATTTGTAATCGTGTCACCAACTTCTTCCTCTTGAAAGTACTGGACTTAATGGTGCTCAAGCAAAAGTCAGTGATGCATACTTGAACGCACTGGACTTAATGGTGCTCATGCAAAGGTCAGTAAAACATTGGACATGATGCATGAGTTAGCGACAACTTGAAGACCCTCCAACAGATACCTTCCGTTGTCTGACCATGGAGACAATTTGACACATGCAACCCCACGACACACCCAAATGCATGCAAGTAGTTTATGACACGTGATATGCTAACTGAGATGAACCTCAAACAGATATAACGCGATTGATAGCCAACTTGGCCCATTCAGCAGATTCTTTAATCAAACGATCGTCTGAGGTCAAACATTCATTTAAAAATTCCTTGCTTGACAAAGACTGTTGAATTAAAGAACCGACAGTGCTTCCAAGTGTATCAGTTAGATCTCCAAGGACTCCAATAGCTGTTTTCATAACAACATCATCCCTGCAGTAAGAAAAGTCAATGAAGTCACTAAAACAATTCATATATAACAATGAAAAAATAAATTGGAAAATGAACTCTCTTGCTTTCTCACATGTCTTTTTCCATGTATATGCTATCCAAGAACTGCAGGATGTGGGGTGCATAAGGAATCAAGAGCTGAATTTTAGATGAATTCTTAAACCCTTGGAAGATCCCAGAATATGCCTCTAATATCCCATTTCTCAAAGAGTTGATGTAATCAATCATTTCCAAGTCAAAGCCGGATGTGTGGGCGGCCATCTCTGCAGCAATTTGTAGTGTGTTTATGGAATACATTAAGTACTTATCTAAGTTGTCTCCTATAGCTAGTGCTATATCACCAATGCATGAAAACAAGGGGGCCTTCACAGAACGGTGCAAGTTATCACTTGACAAATTTTTGAGAAGTTGTGTCATAATCCCATCACAGTAAGGCAGTATTTTATCCTCCAATGCCCTGCATATGTCGCCCACTACACCTACAGTTACGGCACAAACTTGGCACTCCTCAAAATTCTGAAGGTCAATCTCGAGAAACTTGTAAAATTCCGGCAGGTATTTAGCAAAATCAGGGCCTGTCGCATAGGCAAGGACTCCAATAGCTAGCATGGCCTCCTCATGGGCAGTGGCATTTCTACAAGCAAAGACCCTGGGGATAGTCCCATTATCTGATCAGCATACTGCAAGAAAACATATTTGGTAGGTTCTGAAGACCCTAGCTTTTGAATAATTACAGTCAAGCACCCACAAAGAAGGCCTATAAGTTCACTCTGTTTATCTCTTTCATCAGATGAAAGATTTCGTACTTCAAGACATTTGTGGAGCTCCATCATGATGACAGAAACTAGTTGTAATACCAAAGGAGCTGTTTCATCTGTTGAACATCTTACTACTTCGTTCAATGTTTCATATGCTGAAGCTTAACCTTGATTCCGTAGCATCCTCTCTGAGGGTAACAGTGAGAAGGGCTTGAACAATGTCCTTGAAAAAGGGAGTTATAGGAGATGTTAGTCCCACATCCTCATAACCCTGTGCTAGAAAATACAGGGCTCCACAGGCTTTTTCAGCAACATTAGCGACATCCTTCATGCTCTGAAGGAGAATTGTAATGATTTGTTGGCCATTTTCCTCATTAATGATAGTTGTGCCAACAATTGAACTGTGAAGAAATTCAAACATTCGTCCCAAAGTCCAAGCAGTGGTGCCTCTAACATGATTGCTTGGATCTTTCACCAGAGCATTGAGCATAAATGGTAGAGCATGATTAATGAGAGGTGCTAATTTGTCTGGGGAAGGCCCCTCCAAGATAGAGCCAAATGCATTGGTGGCTGCCTCCCTCTGTCTCCAATCTGGTTTGGTAATATTCTCCTCAATGAAGGGAATTACTAGTGGCACAATATCGTCTCTGCAAGTAAGAGCAACTAAACCAAGGCATGTACTGCCCGCCATTGCAATATTCCATGTATCTTCATCCAGATATTGATCTTCTTCTTGTTTAAAAGTTTATTTGCTGAGGTGGTACACTGGGTGGCATGACTGTATAATTAATTTTATTTTTTTTAAGGGTACATTTGACATTTCTGCCTATTTTTTTTTAAAAAAATTATAATATAAATTCATTTATATTAATTTAGAAATAAAAATAATTTTCAAAATAATTTTAGTTTTCTAAATTAATATAAATGAATTTAAAATTATTTTAGTTTTCTAAATTAATATAAATGAATTTATATTATAATTTTTTTAAAAAAAATAGGCAGAAATGCCAAGTGTACCCTTAAAAAAAATAAAATTAATTATACAGTCAGCATGCCACTCAGTGTACCACCTCAGCAAATATTTCATGTATCTTCATCCATGTAAATTAAGCATTCAATATATTAAAAGTTTAAAATTTATCTTTTCAATAGAAAAGTTACTTTCTAATTTCATTTTTAGTTTCTTAACTTGTACCCTTAGGACACAAGTTAACATGATACATAAATAAAATAAGATACACAAAATTCATTAATAGTCAAATAAGATATTGCATAGACATGTTTGAGAGACGTGTACCACCAAATATTGATTACGAAATAACTCAAATAGTGAAATGCAACTCCACTCCAATCTAATCGTAGATATGAAAATGACAATCCTAATCAATTATTTCTTTATCAACTTCATGACTAATTTTTCTTTACATAATTTCTTTCAGTTTTTCTAATCATTTTGGACAAAAAGTAATTATATAATCTTAGACTAACTTTGGAAACTTCAACAGTTGATGTGAAGTAGAAGCTAGAAAAATCGAAACAACCAATAAGATTAATTAGAGAGAGTAAAAAAAATACAAAAAAGGCTTAAAAAAACTAGTTTAATTGAAAAAAGAGTAAATTACACTCTCCTTCTCTAAGAGATCTGAAGCCCTGATACTTCAAAATGGATGATGTATCGTATCCCCTGCGTATCCTGCATTGATACCTGCCCGATACGTATCAGGAGCGTATCCGAAGATTAAATTTTATTTTTTAAAAAAATAATTATTCGATACTTCCTGATACGTATTAGGAGAGTATTCGATAATTATCCTGCACTAATACATGCCTCGATATTTCCCAGTTAATGTTAACTTAAATAACTTAACTTTTGAGTACTGATGTGTTCTTTTTTTGATATATTGCTTCTTTTTTGGATCAATAAAGTATCGCACTAACGAATATAGTATAGCATTGATGGTGCTCTTTATGGGATATGTTGTGCATGTAATTGACTAATCATTACTCTCTTAATCGTCAATATTAATTATATTTATGTTGATGTGTTACGAGCCTATGACTGGTTTATTTTTTGTTAATATATTTGCATATTAAAAAAAATGGTTATAAAATGGTTATAATTATATTGTACAATTAATTATATAATTTTTTTATTAACGTATCTCAACCGTATCGTATGTTGATTTTTGAAATTTTTCCGTATCGGTGCAGTATCGTATCTGGGCTTAGAGTGTGTTTGGATGGGGGAATTTTTTGAGAGGATTCAAATACTTTGCGGTGGATTCCATTGTTTGGATAATAATTTGAAGAATTTTCAAAATGATGAAAATTTATGAAGTATTTTGTTCAAGTTTAATTTAGAGAATTTCAAATGACATCTAAAAACCAAGAATTTCAAATTTCTTCATTGTTTTAATTTTTCAAAATTTGCATTTTGGTCCAAAAAATTCAATTTGACCCAGTAAATTTCCAAAAATTACAAATTGGCCCCTCAAAAATTCTCAAAAATTATAATTTGACCCCTCAATTTTTTGAAATTTACAAATTGACCCCAAATTTTAATTTTCAAATTTGGCCCCAAAAAATTAAAGTTTATAAAAGTTGCCCAAAAATAATGACTATGACATTTTTTATTACTCTTTTCTAACAAAAGTATTGAGAAATGAAAGTAATTAAATTGAATCATTTAAATTGCCTAGAATTCTAAATTCTTTAAAATTTCTCAATTACCCCATCCAAACACACTCTAAAAGAAACTTGAATTCCACTTTCATCCCCTTTTAAGTTAAAATATACACTCCCTTCCTTTGAAAAATAAAACTTATACTCCTCTTCTCCATGAGATGCTTGAATTACAACTCCCCTCCCTTAATAATTAAATATGCACTACAATTTAATCTATTTTAACATAAATAAATATTTTTATGATATCTACTAATTTTAAAACGCCATTTAAGAAAAAAAAATATTTATTTGTAATTTAAATGTCAACGATGATTAAATTTAAATATTTTGTTATTAATTTTATAGCTAAGAATATAAAATTTATTTTTAAATAATCATATTTTATTGACTAGTAATTGTTCACTCATTTTAATTTTATTTTGTGTTGTTTTATATTTATAATTTATAATAGGGTTTAAAATTAGATGTTAATGAGATTGTGAATAAAAATAGAGAAAAATATGAATTTGAATTTTGATTATGATAAAGTGGACCCACAATACTATTTTTCTTCAGAGTGTGTTAGCTTTTTTTTTGTTGATAAATTACTAGAAATAAAAAAAAAACTTGTTAAAGGAGGAAATTGTAGATTTTACCATAAGAGAGATGAGGAATGTAATTCAAGCTTTTTTCAGGGGTGGGGAGTGAAATAATTTTTAATATGTTTTGCATAAGAGAGGAGGAAAGTGTATATTTTAACATAAGATTGAAGAATAGTGTAATTCAAACATCTTTTAAGAGAGTGACATGTAATTTACTCCTGAAAAAATAAGATCCTATAGCTAATGGTATCTCGTGATTCCAAAAATGGTTAAGCTCTAACACCTTGAGTCCTTTTATTCTCTCAAGTGATAAAGGTGGTTATAATTTGAAGCCACCTTTTAACACTAAAATCCGAAGGTTTGGAATATGCAATTGAAAAAGATAATTATTTTTGATCGCATCCTCATCATAGTAGAACGAGGTTACCCCAACACAGTCCTTTATAATATCTTTCTCACTCTGGGTGATGGGTTTTTGGTCAACATTTTCATAAAAAAATTATGATTTTTCTCGAATTTCTTTGTTATCCACAAGCATGTCATGTCATGCACCTTCATGTGTTTTAGTGTTTCCTCAACGATTCTTTACCAACCACAAATCAACAAACCAGAATCTAAGAACTTTTTTATGCCTGCTTCAATGCAATCTAGTGGTTCACTTATGCCCTAAAATAGCTATGCCAGCGGATTTGGTTGACCTTTGAATGGTCTAATTAGGAAGTCCACGAACCACCTAGATATTTGCCTCGTTTAGTATAATATAAGCCAATTGCAGAATTGATATTAAAAAGCTTAGTCTTTTCTTTTTCATGTAAGTGACGATTTTAGAAGAATAAGCCTCTCTTTTCTAAAAAATAGCAGATAATGAATAAGTTCTTTTTTTGACGGGAGATAGTGAATATAAGTTAAATGATATAAATTTGATGAACTTATAGCAAATAAGACAATGTAAATGATAGTCGATATCGAATAAACTAACAAATAATTGCTACCAAATAAACAGATTATAAGATTGGTTTTATAGTTAAATGAAGAGGTTCAGAAGTTAAGTGATAAGAAGGTTGACCCAATGTTTCTTAAGGTGGCGGAAAATGGTTACCTTAAGGTGAAGAAAGGTTTGAAGAAATTGGTGAAGGAACAATGATATCATCATTCACCAATGTTTCTCTCCACATCCGAACATAATATTAACACTTTTTTTTTTCTTTAAAGAAAAAACACTAATATATTTTTTTATGGACATAACTTAGGTGCTTTCTTAAAGTTTGTTGTAACAAAAAATGTGTAATTTTAATTACGAACCATATGAAAAGTATCTAAAAAAATGCACCTAAGTTTTGTCTTTTTTTAATTGATACTTCCTTTGTATTTTATTATGTCATTTTTGGAAGAAGAAAAATTGTGACAAATTATAAGTCACTTTATGGTATCAATTAAACATTTATGTTTCTATTCCTATCTTATCATTTACTATCTATTATTTTCTCTTTTTTCAATTCTTTTAATTTCTCATTTTCATGTAATTAATGAAGGATAGTTTTATAAATTCATTCATAATTTCTCTTTCTCATACAAAATTAACTACATGTCTTAATATGTGTGTGTGTCTATGAAAATGACATATAATAAAATAGAAAATGAATAGAGTAGTATATAAAATAGTAAGTTGAATTTGAAATGTTTGATCGTAAATGATAAGATAGCAAATGAACAGATTGCAATTTAAAATGATATTTTTAATTAATATTTGAATTAAGATAAAAGTGGAGGAAATATGATACGCTATAAAACTCAACTACCACTTAAATAACATTTGGGAAAATGTTATAGATCAGTAGAGCAACGCTAGCAACAAAATCTTCGACTTACACTTTTCAACACATTCGCTTTTATTGATTAATTAAACTTTAAATGCATCCCATCAACTTTATATGAAATCCATATTTTTTTGTTTGAATCGGGGTATCCTATGCGCATTATGCAGAGACTCGTCCCTAAAGTCGGGTAGGACTTTGATGAGTGATAAAATTTTCCCTCAAGATATTTAACATAGCTGCATTCTCAACGTTAGATTCGAGCTTACGATCTCTGATTAAGTTGAAAGAGATTTTTTGCCATCTCATTCAAATGCTCTTAAATTATATATAAGATCCATATAAATTTTAGTCAAATATGTTGAAGATTTTGAATTATAGAATGTGTTGCTAGCATAATATATTATTACAATTGGATGGTTAATATATTTTTTATTTTATTTTTTATTCTAAAGAATCTAATGGCAGAACTCACACACCACACACACTAAATATTGAAAAACAATGAACTGTGTACCAGTATATTTTCTTTTACTCTCGAAAGTACTTCAGAAGAATTACTTGTATTTTTTATATTGTAAAACAAAGCTAATTGTTCCCGCATGTTTAACTCAATTGATAGGACAATATATTATAATAGAATTTGAACCTTAGACATCTCACTTGTTCATCTTTAAGAGGTAAATTTTTAGCCATCGAATTATTTGACCAAAATAGTAATAATAAAATAACAGCTAGTTGAAAATCAGTGTTACCTTTTTATCCAAAAAAATAAAATAAAATCAGTGCTCCCTCAAAAAAAAAAAAAAATTCAGTGCTACCCAATTATAGGATCATTAGTTTTGTCCTTACATGTGATGGTGATTTTCTATTTGATCCTATATTCTGAAAAGTAATTCCATAAATTTGTATGGTAGGGTAATGACAACAGATGAACAATCCGTAAAACATACTTCTAAGACTAAATTATAAAAGAAATGGTATCAAATTGGAAATCAAAGTAATGCACAAAACGTCAGAACCAAAAATGGAATAATGTAATTTATGTGGCTATTTATTTCTGCAGTCTCTGATCTTCCTTTCGTGGGATAATCTCAATGACTACATGTTACTATGAAATGCCAATGAATTTTATTATTTTGAGTTCTGATTAGATCAGGTTTTATTCCAAGCAATAAGAAAGTCCAATGGTAAGACTTCATCCTCAATTTTCTTGCGATATATATAATGGTCTAATTGTCCATACTTTATTTATTTAATACCTCATAAGTTACAATACACACAAGTAGTGGCTCCGGTGAAGAAACTAGCTCGATTGTCTATATAATAATCATATCATGTCTCCTCTTACATGAACAAAACATTTTGAGGGGAAAGACATAATATTATACTAGTATATAGTTTTATTATATGATGATATGAATATGATTAGTAATTAGTTGTTAAGGTGTTTAACGACCCTTGCCAGGTTTCTTTGAATGCTTTGGGTTGGGTCCTGCTTCATCATAATCCAACACAAAAGCATGAGACAATAGCTTCCTCGAGTTCATCTTTATACCATCCTTCATTCCATACAAAAGTACTTGTTAGTTAAAAAAAACATCTAATCATCAAATACTAAGTTGAAATAATTCACAAAAAGATTACAATTTTTTATAGGATAATTTTTAATTTATTTGTAAACATTATAATAATCCAAGCAAATATTAGCATTTGCCTCAATGTAGCTCCATCTATATTCATCTTAATTTTTTTTTTTTATGTCCATCTTAAGTATTTTGGCTTGCAATTAGCTTCATTAATGTTTACCATTTAAAACTATATGAAAAAAGATAGTAAGGTACCTTGTAAAAAAAGTTATTAGTAGGATGCATATTTTCTCTGAATCCTTCAGCCAATCCTAAAAGAGCAAAAAATAAATTATGTTACATGAATTGAATTAATCTCTACAAAACTTAAACCACTTATATCAAGTAAGATTAGTTTACCTGAAGATAAAGGAAAATGAATGAAAACCAAGAGGATGACTAAAAGGGAAGTCTTGATTTTGTGTTCCATGGCAAGTATATGCAATGAAGAGATATGTGTGTTATTGTTCCTCTCTTTATGAGAAGCTAAAATGAATATAAATGACTTGGCAGGAAAATGAATGTAGGGGCACCCCTTTTTAAACTTGGCTAATAGATTAGAGAGAGTGCTCTTGTCATGGTGCACCCCACCCAATAACAACAGAGTGATGATGAAATGCAATAACTTGTCACAACACTTGGGTAAGTCAACTATACTATTCTATATATGGACTATATGATAATTGCATTAAGAAAAGATAAACAATTCAATATTTTAATTTGCATGTGCACATTACTAAAATATCCCCTGCATGGCTCAAAATTAGATAGACATTACATCTTGTGTTTTCCGTCCACCTTTTAATAAGTCAACTTTTGTTTTCTACTTTCTAAGTAACTTGCAACATTTGCCATATAGTTTATTTTAGGGTTAATTAAGTTTTTAGTCCCTATAAATATTCACAGTTTTGTTTTTAGTCCCTATAAAATAAAATCACACTTTTTAGTCCCTGTGATATTTTCCTTAAGCATTTTAGGGACCAAAAATGTTGATGGAAATTTTTTACAGGGACTAAAAATGCTGATGGAAA
>Ga0228710_1000097_pt1 | contig 72562 bp, 33 predicted proteins | sample MedpolnodulmetaG_FD_177995 | JGI IMG/M metagenome (GOLD analysis project Ga0228710, IMG submission 177995) | Root nodule microbial communities from Medicago polymorpha collected in Santa Monica, California, United States - pink nodules | ecosystem: Host-associated > Plants > Roots > Nodule...
AAAAAAAAAAAAAAACACTTGTTAAGAAAACTAAAACATAGTAGTTTGTAACATAGTTTTTTGTGTTATCTTTGAAATAAGTTTTATAGGAAGATATAAAAACAATTTTCATTGGTAGTTGATTATAGAGAAAATGAAAAGGAGAGCAAATTGAATGCACTTTGCATTTAATTTTCCTTTAGAAAAGATAATTTTTTGAAAAAACATAATTAAATATGATAAAAGTTGGTCTTTTTTGCTTATAATTTGGGACAAAGAAAATGAGTTTTTTTTGCTTATAATTTAGAGCGGAGAGAATATTTTTTTCAAAGAGTGTGCCACGTGGCACATTCTAATTGAACAATGGTGTATACCATTATGATACACAAGTGCTATCCAAATAACTATAAGCTTTTTTTTAGGGAAACTATACACTTTTTAAAACATGTAACTAAGTATACACTTCAATTTTTCTCATTTCTACTTTTTAAAAACATGACAATTTTTCTTTTGACAAAGACAATTTGATTTCATATGCGTGTATCGATAATCAATGATTTGGCTGCTTTAAAATTATATTAATTATAATATCTTCTTGAATCTATAAAGTTAAATCAAAGGGACCTTGTATATGTCCTTGTGAACTTAGCTTAGTTGGTTAGAACAATGTATAAAATATGCAAGGTCTGAGGTTTGAACCCGGCCACACAAAAAGGGACCTTGCATATTACCGATCAACAATTTTTACATTGGCAACATAATTCGAACACAAGTCCTAATGAAATTTAAGTTGAATCCTTTCAAACTAGATCAACCTATGTTGGTTGTAGTGTTGTATTGAATATATGTCATTGATTAAACTAATTCTTGAAAATGTATACATTGATTTTGTTTGACATTTTAATCTACAAGCTAACAAGAGTTTGAATAAAATAAAGTTTTTAATCCCTCTTAAAAATTTCTTCAAATAATGGCCTTCGAAATGTCTTCGGTTAGTATTTTTCATATTAACTCATGTGTATCCTTCAAAATTTTAAATCTATTTTTGCAATCATGTTTACAACAAAGAAATCTCTCGCAAAAATTAAATAAATATTTAAATTCATATACGTGATATAGTTTGGTTTTGAAAAAGAGAATCTAAAATCTGATTTGATTTAAATTGTTTTCACAAAAAGAGATCTAAAACCATCCAATTCAATTTTGTACAAATTTTGTTATTTTCTGTGTCAATTTACGGTTTTTATGTACTGATTGGATTTGAATCCATAGATCTAATTCAAAACTCACATGAACAATTATGGAACAACTGAAACACAAATGTTGCTTATAATTCATAAAACATGAAACTAATCAAGGAACACCAAACATGAGACCTTGAGGAGCAGCACACTCCAAGGTCCCAAGCCAAACATGAAATATTATGACTTTCGTAACACACAATTATGGCCGAAAAAATATATTTGATTTCCATGGAAGAAAAAAAAAACTTAAGAGAGATAGAGGGAGGGAGAGATGCTCTTACGTATAACAGTGAATGAGTTTGAATAAATGACCGACTTGAATGAATGACTGAATCCAGATGTACGAAATCACTAATGAAACTGTAAAATAATAAACAAAAATATAAATCGCTTAAAAAAACAAACCAAATCGATCATTCTGTGCATCAATATGTGAAATTGAAGAGACAAAGATTCAAACCTCAAAACCGAGAACGAGATATTAAGTGAAAATGTCTACTATGTAATGAAGAAGTGAGGGCATGGAGTAATGGTTAAATACCAAATCCTCAAAGACCGTGAAAGAACACCAAACCTTTTTTGACATCAATAGAAGCGATATGAATAAATGTAGTCAATTTTTCTTATGCAAAATAAATAAATATAGTCAAAAGGAGCCGTTGAAATACATTAACATAACTTTGACCCAAAAAATTGATTCAGTTCCCTAGACAATAAAAAGCGTAAAAATAATTTCGAAAATAAGTATTTTGTGTGTGCAAATACCCCCCTCAACCACAAAAAATGGCACGTGTTATTTTCTTCATTAAAAATGTAAAAAGTAACAATAAATCAAAATTACCAAAAGGGGTGTTAGTGGCCAACACTCGGTGGGATTTAGTCTCACATCGGATAAATAGAATTCTTGAGAAGTGTTTATAAAGAGGAGGCACTCCTCACCTACAATACAATTTTGTAAGGATGAGTTAGGCCTCGATTTTCGTGACATGGTATCAGAGCCTATGCGGTCCATCGTTGGGCTTCCTGCACCGTCCATGCTCCAGGCCCATTGGGTTAGGCTGAAGCGTGAGGGGCGTGTTAGCGGCCAACACTCGGTGGGATTTAGTCCCACATCGGATAGATATGATTCTTGAAAATAGTTTATAAAGAGGAGACATTCATCACCGTACAAGTCAGTTTTGTAATGATGAGTTAGGCCTCGATATTCGTTACAAGGGGTTTGTACGAAAAGAAAAAAACGCATATCAATGTTCCTTAGCAGCGATGTCTACAATTTTAAAGAGATAGTTTCAACACAAATGTCCACGTATCATGAGATATAAATTGTGTTTTTTTCTTCGAGATAGGTTGTTGAACTCAACAATTACATTGTAGGGATGTGTTGACGAAACCCCGTCTTTTATGTGTGTGTGTGTGTGTGTGTGAGAGAGAGAGAGAGAGAGAGAGAGAGAGAGGGAGGGAGGGAGGGAGAGGGAAAGAGAGATAGAGAAAGCAGTTTGAGAGTCAGATTCACGACTTATAGCAAAGACAACCAATCAAAACACTAGACCAGCAAACAAGCCTTAGAATCGATGGAAAGACACACTAGAAAAGACTTTTTTTAGTAGTATGTAACCGACCTTATTTAGTACGATAAAGTTTGATGGTTGTTAGTTGTTTTTGTATTCCTTAGCCAATTCCATTAAGTAGGGGTGGGCATGGTTCAGTTCGGGATGAAAACTGAACCGAACTGAACTGAACTGTTTGCTAAATTTAAAATAACTGAACTGAACTGTTTGCATTTCGAACTGAACTGAACTGTTTCAAACTGAACTGAACTGTTCCGAACTGAACTGAACTGTTATTATTAATACCTTTGAAAAAAATATGAAAAAAACAAATGAAATTGAATTTTAGTTACCGAACTGAACTGAACTGTTTCGAATCGAACTGAACTGTTTTGAACTGAACTGAACTGTTTCAGTTCAGTTTCAGAACTGTTAGTAATGGTTCAGTTCTTTTTTGGTTCAGTTCAACAGTTCAGTTCAGTTTTTGGTTTTTTTGCCCACCCCTACCATTAAGACACTCATTAACATTGTTACAAAACCTGAAAAGTGTGCACACCTATGATTTAAGGAGTGTGTCCAATAAAGACACCCATCAAACAACTTAAAACTTGTTTTATATATTTATACTGTTTTGTCTATTTCTGTATTATTGTTTTACTTCTAGCTTTGATTATGTTAATCATCAAATTGTATCTCTTTCAAACCTTTTATAAATGATAATTGTTCATGTATTATTTTATCTATATTTATATCCCCTGTCAGTCATACATTTTTTGCATTAGCAATATCTACATATCCGTATTTTTAACAAGTCCAGTGACTCTGTCTAATGCACTCATGTATCAAACGATTGCGCAATTTTGAGCCCCTGTACAATACAGTGGCAAGAACAACTCATAGAAGCAATGCACAAAATGTGGCAAACTTAATCATATTGTGAATACTTGTTTTATTCATGATAAACTAACCACAAATATTATTGTAAATGCTAAAACTCAAGAAGGATTGTATGTGATGGTTGCACCTCAAATCAATCAAACTTGAGAGCAGTGCCACTAATACAAGTTTCAAGCACAAATATTCAGTCCACACCATGCATATTATGCCTTTCAAAACTGTTCCTATGAAGTTTCTCTGAAAGAAAACAAATGCTCTTACAAAATGAAGCCAACTGAATTTAGAGCACAAAATAGAACTTATTCTTAAGCACAGTAACAAGATTTAACAAACTCCTTCTAAAGGGCACAACAACACCAATTTGTAATCATTCAAATTTCATATTTGAATCTACAATTAAAAGAGAAAAATTAACAACCGAAAATGATCAACAACCAGATCATACCAGATCTCCGTTATTGTCCGCTTAAAGTGCAAGAGACTTCACCTCATCTACTTTCCAAAATCCTTCCTCGTACTTGTACCACCTAACTATCCCTTCATCAGTTCTTGTATGTTGGCACATGATGCACGAGTCATCCATGCATGTGATAAATTCGCGCAATCGAGAAGCCTTTTGGCGAATAGTAGAATCAATTTCATTGATAATTTTTTTATACTGAGGAGGGGGGAGACTTTCCATTAGAATGCAATGTGATATGTTGAGCACTTCTAAATGTTCTAAGCTGTCTAGGATTAGAATGAGAACATCTCTGTATAGCGTTGAGCACCGAAGGCTCAAGACTCTCAATTTTGGAAAAAATACAGCAAGAGTTGAAGCAAAGAAGATGTCACATGGCCCCATAATCTTGAGTTCACTGAAGTTCATGCAGTTTGTTGCAATTTCCTCTAGAAAATATGGCGGGTTTGCTATACTAGGCATTGTCAGAGACTCCAGCTCTTTCCAGGAACGGATTGCCTTGCACATTCCAGTTCTTTTAATTCTGTTCCAAGCCGGAAGAACAAGGCGTTTGAGCCGTGGGCACCTGCAACAAGGGACGAGATTAGTTATTTAGGCAATTCACATTGTACTCTCCATTTTGAAGGAGTACTAATAACTAGAATGCCGCATTCTCTTTTCAAAAATAAAAATACAAGTAACTTATCCTGCAAAATATGCATAAAATGGTGGTTCAATATAAGTTATGAGATTAATGGACAATTATTTGTTATGTCGGCGGGTTATAAATTGTTTGCAAGTGTATAACACTTTTCCACGGACACTGCATATCCATGAATCTCTATATATAGGAATATTAAAGTTGAAATTATTCAAATTACCTTTCAGCAGTGTATGTCAACTGATCATCACTTACATACAAGTTGAAATGGAAGATTAATGTCATATACTCTGCCTGCTGAGATTCAAGGAAATCTTCAATAATCGGGTTAATTTCTTATCAGATTGTTCAGCAACATAAACAAAAGACTCCATTGGAATCTTGATGAAGTTACTTCTCAACATTGACAAATCAAGTGTCTTCCAAAGAAATTGATCACAGCAAGCCATGCGCCATGCGCTACAAACATGAGCAATGCCAGAAATTAACTCGAATATTTCAAGCAACTGAAAAATCTTCACCAAAATATCTCTGTCCAGATCCTCCCATCTCCTCGTGTTCGAAACAACGCCTTCCATTTTGCCGATTTTCTGAAATTCTTAAGAAGCTCGTCAGAGCATTTCACCAGGAGAAACCCAAATTTAAAACATAAATAAGTTTAAAGTATGCATATTCGAGTAGTTGTTAAAATAGATACAACGGTATAGTGAACATAGATTGGTCTAGTTTTAAAGAAATCAACTTAAATTTCATTAGGAGTTGTGTTCGAATCATTCGTGTGAAACTTTTGTTTTGAAGAATTTCAAAAATGATGTTTTGGTCACACGGTCAAGATTTTCTATGCTTATATTGCACAAAATGTCTTGCAAATAAAATTAATTTTCTTCTCATTCACATAATTAATGAGTCCAGATAATTAACATCTTTGAAACATGTAAAATAGTAAAAAAAATAAAATAAAACAATAAGTAGAATTCGAGTTCCACATGAGACAATTCTAATATTATGATTAGTGCTACTACTATTAATAATGTTATTGAAAAATTAAAAACTAATAATTTCAATTTAAATCTCACATGAGCAATTGTGGGACAACTGAAACACAAATGTTCCTTAGAAATATTAAAACTTTTGTAACACACAGTCAAGGCCGGAAAGAGAAAAAAATTATAGAGAGGGATATTCTTTACCAGAGGTGGCCCTGAGGGCAGGCGAGAGGGGCGGTAGCCTAGGACACTATTTTCTATGGGGTATCAAAATTATTATTTTTATTTAGTAGTTAGTATTACATAGATATATTTATTTTAATTTATTTTGATTAATTCTATTGAAAATATATATTTAGATAACTTTGATTATAAATGAATTTTTTGCAATAAAAAATGCAAGAAGGAAAATATTGAAATAATTATAACAGCACAATTTTATTATTTCGCCCAAGACATCAAAAATCATAAGATCGGCCCTGTTCTTTACCGTATAGCAGTGAATGAGTTTAAAGCAATGATCAAATACAAATGTATGAAATCACTAACGAAACTACAAAATAATAGGAAAAACATAAGTTACTTTAAAAAAAAATCAAACCAAATTGATCATTCAATGTATCGATATGACAAATCAAAGAGAGAAAGATTTATACCTCAAAAATGAGAATGAGATATAAAGTGAAAATGCTTACTTTGTAACGAAGAAATAAGGGTTTGGAGTAATGGTTAAATACCAAATCCATAGAGACTCTTTTTTTTTTGGTAGTGCAAATCCATAGAGACTCTATAAGAACGTCAAACATTTGTTGATATCCCTATAAGCGATATGAATAAATGCGGTCAATAGTAGTTAAAATCCATCATCATAACTTTGACCGAAAAAAATGCATAACCATAATTGATTTGTGCACCCTAGACAATGAAAAGCGTAAATAGAATCCCAAAATCAAACGCACCCATAGTGCGTTTGATTTGCTAAAAAATAAAGGACATGACAGAACAACTCCAGTTTCAGTGTTTGATTTGTAAAACTGTTTCAGGTACAGGACAAACTGGAGGCAAGGCACAGGACAAAAACTGATAATTTTGTCCTTCACAAAACCACAGCATAACTTTTTATCCCATGTATAGGTTGTCTAAAATATCAAAATAGCATTTCGTCCCCCAAAAATCGTATAAAACAAAAATTTATTCAATGCCAAAAAAATTTGTCCAGTGTTGTTCTCCCTTGTATTGTGTTGTTCTTTCTTATACTGTTATATACACTACTTGCTGTTTTGCAAACCAAACACACCCTATATAATGATTTTTAGTGTGCGCATGCCTTCTCCTTCGACCAAACAAGAAATGACATGTATTATTTTCTTTATTAAAAATGTAAAAAGTAATAATAAATCAAAGTTTCCAAAAAGGGGCGTGTATGAGAAGGGGAGAAGCATCCTAATGCTCCTTAGCAGGCACGGATGTACTACGTTAATTGGGGTCAGCTGACCCCACTTCATCTAATTTTTTATAACCAAAAGTATGATATTTTCATTTGTTGACCCCATTTAAATTTTTGTCTTTGACCCCACATGACCACTTAATACATAAACTGTAAAAACACAAACGAATAGCATGCATTTGACAGGAAAGGATGAATTGAGTTGCAATAAAAATTGGGCTATGTGTCTTAGTTTTTAAAATAAAAAGAAAATGCTCCAATAAAAAAAGTTAAAGTGGCAAGTAGATGAAAAGTTTAGCGTCAATATACGAGGGAACAAAATCATACAACCGAGAGAGCAATTATAATCCTATTTAAAATGGTATATTTTTTTGTTATCTACAATTTTTTGTTTAATGATACTAATGTAATCACTTATTTTAAGGTTAAATATATTTTTAGACTATAAAATTACAAATTTTTAAGTTTAGTCCCTCAAAAAATTATTCAGTTCAAGTCTCTATTTGTATATATGTACTATTTTGAGGACTATAAAATTTTCAATCATCACTTTTTGTCCCTATTTTTAAGTCAATTCTTGTATTGTTTAATGAAAGTGGGGTTAAACATGTTGTTGGTCCCTATAAAATTGGAAATAAGTTTAATCCTTATTTAATTCTAATAGCTTTTTTAGTTCCTACAAAAAATATTTACATCTAATTTTAATCTCTGTTAAAACAAAGTTTGTTTAATTATCCTTAAACTCTTAAATTTTTGAACGTATTTTCTGAGTCAAGTTTAAAACATTGCAAAAGGTTCATTTACTAAAATTTATAATTGTTTAACATGAAATGAATTAAATATAATTTTTTTTAAATGACAAAAGTTCAAGATAAAAGCAAAAAAAAAATTGGACTTAGAAATCAAATTTTGAGATATTTTTTGCGGAGGAACTTTAGTAATGTTCTTAACACATAAAAAAAATTGTTCAAAAACTTAAAAATTTAAGCATAATTAAACAAATATGAATTTAGTAGGCACTAAAATTGAGTGCATAATTTTTTAATAGGGACTAAAAAAACTATTAAAATTAAGCAAGGACTAAACTTTAAAAGTTACAATTTTATAGGGATTAAAAACATATTTAACTCATGAAATTGTGCAGAAATGTACAGAATATTGTAAAAATCTCTCCCAAAAAAATAGAATTTTTTAACAAAACATGAATTTTTAACCTCCAAAAATATAAAAAATTATATTTAATTCATATTTTGTTAAAAAATTCTAATTTTTTTGGGAGAGATTTTTATAATATTATACACTTTTCTGTAAAATTTTATTAAAAAATATGAATTTTACACATGAGTTTACTTAAATAGAGGGAGGGACCAAAAGTGAAAATAGAAAACTTTTGAAGGACTAAAAGTCGAAGAAAATTTGTATAGGGACTAAAATAAAAAATTGGTATATTTGTAGGACTAAAAATATATTTAACCTATCTTGCCGGACCTAAATTGTTTTTTACATTAGAAGTGTAACATATTTGTGTTCATATCATGTCCAACCTAGAATCCATGTCCAGTGTTTGTGTCTCTACACGTGCTCCATAGTTCAGAAATGAAAATCTTTGGGATGAACTTTTGGCGCCTGTTCAAGGCATTCTCCATGCTTGTTTCCAAAGAAAGGCATTTCAACGTGTCCACCCCTTCCATCATTTTGGTGACAAACTCCAATTATGCTCCTAAAACACAACCCCCTTCAATAACAATACTATACAAGACAGTGGCAAACTTGATCATATTATGATCTACTTACCACAGATTATTGTAAATGCTAAAACTCGAGAAGGATTGTCTGTGAAGGATGCACCTCAAATCAATCAAACTTGAGAGCAGTGCCACTAATACAAGTTTCAAGCACAAATCGGTCCTCACCTTGCATGTTATGTCTTTAACTATCCTCTTTTTCATCTTCATATCATCTCCATCAACCTTTAACAACAAGAATCCCAGGAAAAAATGAAGAAAATCTATCGTTTTTGAATTAAAACTAATAGAAAGGACCAAAATGTGTAACGGAGAGAAGTTAAGGGACCAAAATAAATCGAATTTTAATTAAGGGACCAAAGCGATACTACCTAAATAGTTAAGGGACCAAAAATGCAATTTAGTCTTTTCAAAACTGTTCCTATAAAGATTCGGTGAAAGAAAACAAACAGTCTTACAAAATGAAGCCAACTAAATTTAGAGCACAAAATAGAACTTATTCTTATGCACAGTTACAAGATTTAACAAACTCCTTTTAAAGGGCACAACAACAACAATTTGTAATCATTCAAATTTGTTATTTGAATCTACAATTATAAGAGAAAACTTGACAACCGAAAATGTTCAACAACCAGATCATACCAGATCGCTGTTATTGTCTGCTTAAAGTGCAAGAGACTTCACCTCATCTTCTTTCCAAAATCCTTCCTCGTACTTGTACCACCTAACTATCCCTTCATCAGTTCTTGTACGTTGGCACATAATGCACGAGTCATCCATGCATGTGATAAATTCGCGCAATCGAGAAGCCTTTTGGCGAATAGTAGAATCAATTTCATTGATAATTTTTTTATACTGAGGAGGGGGGAGACCTTCCATTAGAATGCAATGTGATATGTTGAGCACTTCTAAATGTTCTAAATTGTCTAGGATGAGAATGAGAACATCTCTGTAGAGCGTTGAGCACCGAAGGCTCAAGACTCTCAATTTCGGAACAAATGCAGCAAGAGTTGAAGCAAAGAAGATGTCACATGGCCCCATAATCTTGAGTTCACTGAAGTTCTTGCAGTTTGTTGCAATTTCCTCTAGAAAATATGGTGGGTTTGCTATACTAGGCATTGTCAGAGACTCCAGCTCTTTCCAGCAACGGATTGCCTTGCACATTCCTGTTCTTTTAATTCTGTTCCAAGCCGGAAGAACCAGTCGTTTGAGCTGTGGGCACCTGCAACAAGGGGTAACATTAGTTATTTAGGCAATTCACATTGTACTATCCATTTTGAAGGAGTGCTAATAACAAGCAAGGAGTGCGCCACATTCTCTTTTCAAAAATAAAAATACAAGCAACTTATCCTACCAAACATCGTATGAAAAGGTGGTTCAATTCAAGTTAAGAGATTAATGGAATATGTATTGTAAGTGTAAAGTTATTTTACACTGACATCGGATGAACCGATCACAATTCTTCAATCTAGCAAATCATGTTTGACGGTTTTTAAATAAAAGGAGGTTACGCAGTTATTTGTTATGTTGGTGAATTCTAATTGGTTGTCAGTGTAAAACATCTTTCCACTGGCAGTGCATATCCATTAATCTCTCTAAATATATTTTAAAGTCGAAATTACCTTTCAGCAGTGTATGTCAACTGATCATCACTCACGTACAAGTTGAAATGGAAGATTAATGTCACTATACTCATTCTGCTCAGATTCAAGGAAATCTTCAATAATCGGGTTAATTTCTTATCAGATCGTTCATCAACGTAAACAAAAGGCTCTAATGGAATCTTGATGAAGTTACTTCTCAACATTGACAAATCAAGTGTCTTCCAAAGAAGTGGATCACAGCAAGCCATGCGCCATGCGCTACAAACATGAGCAATGCCAGAAGTTAACTCGAATATGTCAAGCAACTGAAAAATCTTCACCAATATATCTGTGTCCAGATCCTCCCATCTCCTCGTGTTCGAAACAACATCTTCCATTACGCCTATTTTCTGAAATTCTTAAGAAGAATTTCAGCGCAGAGGAACGCCTACAAAAACCCAAATTTTAAACAAAAAGTAAGTTTAAACATAAACCTAAAAACTAGAAGCAGAGCATAAAAAGAAGAAAACGTTTTCCCAAATTAACAAAGGGTAAAACAATTTAAAACATCACAAAAGTTCCACATCTTTGTGCCAAAGAAATGAAGAAATGATGAATTTAAACTAAGAAATTAGATACATCTAATATCACTTACACAACATCTCTACAAAGCAATTCATGATATCCATAAACTCTCCAAAAAAATACTGTTTTAAAGTTCAGATCGATCCTTGATTAGACAATTTCATCATGAGTGAAAAATCAAAACATGGTTATCAGAAATGAAATTTTGGATTTGGAATGAGTGAAAAATGAAGAATTAACTTCACTAAGTAACTTGTGCCAAATTCCATTACCCTTCCTAATACAAAAAAAAATTCTAATTTTCTTGCATCAGATCTTGAAAGTGTCATATCCAAAAAAAAAAAAAACAATAAGTTGTTTGTTCAATTACTACCAAACGTCCTCTGATCAACCAAATTCAAGAGACCAAGAAATGAAAAATCAAACAAAACAACTCTTAGAGACTAAAAAAATCATGGGTTGGTCAATTCAAACGAAGATCTAATACCTATGACATAAATTTACTATCTTTAAGAAATTAGAAATTAAACAAGATATGAAAGTACATGCATGATTGTGTCTCGTGATTGTTCATGTGTGTGCAGTACAGACAGGAGAGAGAGAGAGAGAGAGAGAGAGAGAGAGAGAGAGTCGACCTTAGAGACAGCACGAGAAGAGTGCGGGTTGGAGGATGATGCGGTTGTCCTTGTTCAGGAACAGAGTTGTTGATGGATGAATGAATGAAACACAAAATGCAGCGGTTTTGATGTGTTTGGTACTTCCGTTTATTTCTTATTCAATTAGTTAATTAATTGATTTGATATTTCTTCTATCCTAAATTATAATTATAAATTATGTAATCCTTCAAAAAAAAATTATAAATTATATAAATCATTTTACACGAATTAAGAAAGAGAATTAATTTTATACGACGAGGACGAGATATTATGAATATTTTACAAAATTATCTTTTTGTTAATGGTGTAAAAAGAGAAATTAAAAAATTGAAAAAAAAACAAAGATAAATAATTGAAAGTATAATAGAAAAAATAACATTTAATTTTCTTTATAATTAGTCAAAAAATAATTTTACGATAGGATAAAAGTAACATTTAATGTTTCATTGATATTTTACCTGAACGGAGCGGGTTGGTCCGTATTACCATCCTTAGTAGTAGTTAACACTTTGTTGATACTTTCTCGTAGAAATATCTAACAAAAATCACGAATATTGATAAAAATGTCTTAAAATAATAAATTTGCTTGAAATGTGCACCATTAGTAGTATTATCAAAGTATGTGTCACACTTGAAGAGATAATTTGTACGGAATAAGTTTACTTTTTTCTTTGTCCAAAAAAAGAAAAAAAGTTTACTTTTTTCTTCAAAAATTAAGTGTCACTTATAATTTTTGATGAAATTTTAATTTCTTTTATTTTAAGCATCATTCTCAATTTATTAGATTTTAAATTTATATGGAAACGATTTATTAATAATTTACACAAAGAAACATAAAAACATATTGACCAAAAAAAAACATAAAAACATATGGGTACAGGAGCATCCATTTGGACGTCAGTGATAATTAGAATACAAAAATACTAGTTAATACGAATAATTTGGTAACATCATGTGAATTTTTTTTAATAATGTAGCAACATCTTGACCAAAAAAAAGAATTTGGTAATATTATTATTCTTCCTATTTCATTTGTTACCATGTATTATTTTCTCTACTCATTATTAAAAAGAAGTAATGGATCTAGTCTATATTATAGACCAGATACATTAGTTATTATTAAAAAATGAATTGTTTTTATAATAAAAACTGAGAGAAATATATTTATGGAAAAACAAACTTTGTAAAAGGATTCTATAATTAGAAAAGGATATCTAACAATTAATTAGAGTATTATGATTTTATTGATGGTAGTCAAAGGAGGTGTGTGTGGAAGACAAGGATGCGCATAACAAGGGGCGCTTCGGAATTTCGAAACGAGGCTTGGAATTATTTAAGGCTGCAAAGTGACACCATTTCGTTTAGGATCCGTTCGTTACGAAACTGTGTTACCGGTTTGGTTTAGTTTAGATAGATTTTTTTGACAAAAGCGGTTTTGATGTTGGCTGCTCATTTTAAGGGAACGCCAGCCTTGCAAATTCTTAACTTATTTCATTTCTTTGCTTTGCTTGCTGTCCAACTAAAATATTCACATTTAGTACTTTGCTTCTTTCTTTTTTTAGGGGAATATACTTTGCTTCTATTTTTGGAATAATTTTTTTAACGGTTTGTTATACAAATATTCACATACTCACCAGTACTACTATTACGTTTATAATTTTAAATTCTAAAACAAAAGTCTTATCAGGTATAAAGTATATTTACTTTTTTTTTAAAGATTAAAAGAGGGCGAAGCCAAAACAAGAAGAAAAAATTCAACAAAATTAAACGAACATTTCGAAACATGTAAGCATCATAAACATCATTAAAAGGAAGCCTTTGAAGCTCTTTTGGATGAGTCATCGTTATATGTAAATCAAAAGAGTTCTTGGTTAGGCTAAAATTAGTTTATCAATCAGTTGATTTATTTCCTTCACGCAAGTATGGTTGATCTAGATTTGTCAATTCATGACCTTGAGATCACAAATAAGTCCAATAAAGGTAAGAATATTTCTGTTAATATAGTAGTTTTCTGTCTGTTACCATATTGACTAAAACCTTTGAGTCCCTCTCCATTTGAAGATGTGTAATCTCATGTCTTCCGATCATATCGACAGCGATATGCATGTCTCATATATTCAACATATATAGGGTGTGTCGCAAGAATCAATTTTATGACCATGGTTGTTTAAATAAGTATCATTGCTATCTCTGAGGTCACCACATTCCAAAATATTAGTCGGGCTTTTATGTGCATTGTCATCGTTGAGTTTGACTCATCCTTCTTGGAGGCAATTTCCCCCATGAAAATATCAATCACGAGGACATTCGGTCACATGCATTCGGTCACAACTATCAATCTATATTATCATCTTAAGAATCAGTTGAGTTGGATTAAATGGGTGATGGAAGCCCTCTTCAAATAGAATTTTCTTCCTCCATGTCCATAAGTGGCAACATTCTACCATAAAATTGGTCTCACACTCATTCTTGTGGGCTCTCATCATTGTTTTTGTCTATATTATCGAAGATCCAATCGTGCAATTCAAAGAAAATTGGTAATGTAACTAGAAGCCATTAACTCGATCCAAATATGGGTTGCTTGCATTCAATCTCTTATAGTATGCATGATTGTTTCGTCTTCATTTCCTCAAGTTGGGCAATGGGGGAAATTCCACTACCCCATATATGTGCTCTTGTGATAGTTCGTTAGGAGAAGCTCATCAGCAGCAATCCACATGAAAAGTTTGGATTCTATGAGACTCATTCCCACTCCACAAACTCTTCAAATACCCCCTCAATATGTTGATTTCTTTCTTGTTGAAGATTACAAGTGCTTTGAACCATAAAGTGACGAGTGTTGGCGCCGCCCCAACCAATGAAATCGGGGTCACCAATTTCCTTGGAAGCTGGGAACTAATTCACAATGGTATAGGACAAATGAGTGTTGAGAAAGTTGATGTCTCAATTGTCTAACTATGTTCCATCATCCTTCACAATCAGATTTGTGAGAGAGTGAGTCATTAGGTCTATTGATCATGTTCCACGACAATTTTCTCATAAAGGCTTCATTCATTTTTAATGAAATGTGCATTGTTAGTGTATATTACTTTTATATTGATATTTAATAATAAAAATGTAACGTTTGATAGTTATTTTTAAGAAATTCCGGTCCTATTTATAAGAAACATATGACTTTTTAAATTTATTGAATAATTGATGTATCCAATAAATATTTTAGACCGGATATACAAATGACTTTTACATGATATGTTGACTAATTAATGATACGTTAAATTTTTGGAGAAGAGACACTTTCATGCACAAGGTCGAAAAATTACTACTTCAATGATAGTTTATGATGAAATGACATAGTATAATTTAGGGTTAAATATGTATTTGGTCCTTATAAATATACCAAGGTTTTGTTTTAATCCCTCTAAATTTTTCCTTCAACTTTTAGTCCCTATAAAATTTTCAATAAATATTTTTGGTCCCTATTTTTAAGTTAATTTTTGTATTTTCTAAGGAAATTGTGCAAAAATGTGTAAAATATTGTAAAACAATTTCCCAAAAAAAACTAAAATTTTTTAACAAGACAAAAATTAAATATAAATTTTTAACCGTCAAAAATATAAAAATTCATGTTTTGTTAAAAAAATCTAATTTTTTTAGGAGATATTCTTATAATATTATGAATTTTCTGCAAAAAATTATTCAAAAATATGAATTCTACATATGAGTTTACTTTAAACGAGAGACCAAAAGTGAAGATGGAAAAATTTTTAGAGACTAAAAGTTGAAGAAATTTTTTAAAGGGACTAAAACAAAAAGTTGTTATATTAGTGCCGGAATATTATCCAACCATATGTTGCCAACCAACTTTTCTTACTTACACGCACTTCGATTTATCATCTAAGTGTTAAATAATTGTAGTTCTCCGTAATCAACTGTATAAAGGTTGACAAGTTCTTATATAGCATACAAAGTGACGCGAAAAGGGAATTAAACGTGAAGGAGCCGCTTGCAGAAACATTTTCCTTATTTTGGGAGGAAACATCATGGAAAAAAAATTGCAAAGGAAAGTAAGTAGCCATGACATTTGGGAAAGAAATACACAAAACTTTTCACTTCAAACCAAATGATTGATGCATAGTGTAAAAATTGTATGCCGATAATACATATAAATTAAAAACATAATTAGACAATTAAACCAAGTGATTATTTGATAATGTAAATTATTTTACACTAATACCTATCTCACTTTCTACTCGTCATCTTTCCTTTTACTTTCTTTCCCCCTCACTTTCGTTTCCAACCAAATAAAGCATTATCTTTTTCACACTTAAAAGGAAATATAAAGCATAAAATAAAAAATAAAAAAAGATTGATTGATAATTTGATAGTGTAACTTCCGGTCACTCTTGTTTATTACCAAACGTAAGGATCACCATACTGCCATATTAGGGGACATCCATTTACATTGCATAAGATATAATCAGTTTCAAAGCATGGTGCTAAATATCACAACAAATGTTTTCGCGAAGGACTTGCAAATTTCAGCTAACCGATTAAGTAAAATCTGTTGGCCGGAAAACACGATGGGTGAATGACACGAATGAGGTGCCACATTATCAGTTATTCCATTGCAATCTTTCGTGAGCTTAGTTTTTTGTAACTAATTTCATTTCGGTTGGAAGAAAAAATAAACATAAACAAGGCAAAAGGGAGGTAAAGAGGCCAAAACTGGAAGGCTTAACTATAACAATATATAAGAATATTGATCAAAATATTATCTACAATATACAACACTAGAGGAGACCTTATGAACCCTGCATCTGACCTCACTTATATAAACCGAATTGACCTGTTAAAGCACATGAAAAATCAACAAGAGTTGTGATGAGTGCCAATTTCGATGTGGGCTAGTTTGACTTCTTCAAAAATGCGAGTTGTGACAAAAAATTTGAAGCAACTGCTATCAGCATCAACAAACAAACCAGCTTGTCAATCGCGCAGAACATAATTAAAAAATATAAACTATTTCGTTATACCCTCATCTGCAGCTAGGACAATAATTTTGTTGGTAAATATATTATGCAGATAATAGTATCTCACAAAGTAAAAAATGAGTTGATGGTTTAAATTGTGTATTCTATCACCATAATAGGAATAACTGATATATTAGTAATGATGAAGGGAGCAAGGAAGTAATTGCTAGTAAGATAGGAATTAGAGAAGAATGCTGGTTCTTTAAAGAATAAGGAAAGAAAAGAAAAAAAGGGGAAAGAGGTGCTTCACCTGCTAACTAACGTCTTTGCAATGCTTCTTGCATTCTCTAAAAGTTGAAAGCTTTTTACATGGTCGTCATCATCATCATCATCGTCTAATATTGTAGCTTGTAAGTTTGAATAGAATTCTTTATATGCTCTACCAAATTCTTGATGCGGACAGTGGTGTAATTCTTGCTCTTGATCGATAACAGGTTCACCCAACAACTCTTTTCCTGATCTACCATGTATTCTGCTGTTTACTAGTGCTTCTAATTTGGAGGCCATGACAATAGCTCGGCTAATGCAATGCGATGGTAACTGAAAAACATGATGTTTACAATAAATCTTTAATGAGATTCAATATATTAGAAAATTTAACAGTTATATCATTAGTGAGTTGAGACGTCAGTTGTAAAACCCAGATATCGAGACAATCACCAAACTTCTTTGCCATAATGTTTGTTTGTAATGAATGAAGTAGCTCTAAGAGAGAAATCAACTCCGACAAAATCAACCAATTGCTTTAGGAGCAATGCAATGTACTACCTCCGTCCAAAAATAAATGTCTTTTTCGCAGAGGAATTTGTCTCAAATGTAATATTTTTTGGAAGAAGAGCGTCCGTATTAATTATTTTAATTAAATTTTACTCCAAAATTGGTATCGTGTGCATCACTTCCAAATCATTAGACTTCACTATGCATTTATGACAGTATTCAATAACCAATAAGGTTAATTTTGTAAGATTGTTATACTGATCTATTCATTTGTCAATTTTCTCAAGCAATATGAAAAAAACTTCAAACGACTCTTATTATGAATCAGAGGAAGTAATATAAAATGATGTGAATATACCTGTGCAAGCTGGGCAACCTTAAAACCAAAACTTCTCTCAGAAACACCAGGTACGAGTTTATATAGATAAGTGACATCTTCATGATCGTTGGAGTTTTTACTCGCATCATCGTGTGAGGTCAGATGTGACATGTGATATGCTGCTACAGAGCCTGGAAATTCAGTTTCCAGGCTAGCAATCTTTGGATAATGAGTGACAAATAGGACCAAGCTTTTCTTCTGCTTCAGAAGATAATGTAATGTTGCATAAGCAATTGCCATGCCATCATGCGTACTTGTACCTCTCCCAAGCTCATCAAGTATAACCAGTGAACGTCCTGTACATCTATGAAGTATGTGTGAAGTCTCGCTCAATTCTTCTAGGAAGGTGCTTCTCCCTTGCTGAATACTGTCAGAAGCGCCCATCCGGGTGTATATCCCGTCCAGGACATGCAGTTTTGCTGATGATGCTGGTACATAGGAACCAACCTAGAAAGATCGGGGAATGTTTCAATAAAGCAACAGCCGCAAGGGACACGGTTGTCAAAAAAAACCAGCCAGTTAAATATTATGGAGGTGGAAATAGTTAAATAGTTTAGTATGAGAAATAATTTGGAAGAAAAAACTAACTCAATTTCAAGACATTTGAAACATAAGAAACCTTTCCCATAAAAAATAATTTCCCTTCAGACTAAGATGTAGCAGACAGTGCATTGATCCTACCTGAGCCATGAGAGCAATCAGAGATACTTGACGAACATAGCAACTTTTGCCCCCCATATTGGGTCCAGTGACAATCTGACAGTACTCTCTATCGGCGTGCATGCTTGTATCATTTGGAACAAAATTATTTTGTAAGGTAGTCTCCAAAACCTGGTGAGAAATGACTTACGATAATGAGCCTTTTGTTACCAATCAGTGAGAAAATTGAATCAACTCAGTCGAAGTCAATACATACAAAACTTCAAACCATTAAATACATACTGGATGTCTACCAGAACAAATTTGCATCTGAACAGGCTCATGATCATCTACAAAAACAGGGCGGACATAACCCTGTCACAGAAAACTATGTTACAAAATGCGACAAATATTTGGAGGCACTTAAAAATCCTTCAAGAACAAACCTTATTTCTTGAAAGAATGGCAAGTGAATGCAGGCAATCTAAAGCAGCTAGTGCTTGAACAGAAGCTTGGAACTCAGCATAGTGTTTACTGAAATCCCTCAGAAAGCTATCCCATGCAGCTCGGCAGGCAACAGTAAGCTTCTCTTTCGCTAATGATAACTCATCCAATGCTGTCACTACTTCAGGAGGGTGATACCGAATTGTTTTCTTTGTGCTATTTACTTTAACCCAATTTAAAGGCACTTTTACATCAGTTGATAACTGCAGCCAAAATGAATAACAATTATAACTTATTCACAACACAACCAACCATTAATTCTATGTAAGCATAGGTTTTAACTCAATTGTTAAATTAGAGTTCCTGACTGGTGAACAAGATGAAACAAATAATTGGAATTAATTTTGAAGTTCACTGTAGAAAGGAAAACAAAATTGAGACACTTGGTAATAACTTAATATTTAGAAGCAGTCAAACAATCAAGAACCAAACGGATATTGACAACAGACAATAAACATTTACCATTCATCCTTATTCCCCTTTTCTGAGGGGTAAAGGTGGGGCATCGGAAAGTTAAGTATGACCGTAATTTCCCTTAAAACCAATCCTTCAATTTATAATTTGCACACATTTGGAGCATTAAAAAATATCACACAGCAATACATCATGCATGCAATCTGAGCAGATATTTCAGATCAAATAGAAAAGTAAATGCCAATAAGGCGACAACTAAAATATGAGCAACAACAACAACAACAACAACCACCAAGCCTTATCCCACTAAGTGGGGACAACTAAAATATGAGCAGCAATGCAAAAAGAACTGGAATAGTAGAAGGCACTTTGTAACCATCTTTCCAGCATCTATAATGTCGTATTGAAAAACTTAGGTGTCTCGGTCAAACTACCTCTATCAAGTGAGTTACACCAGAAACACACATATATTCCAATTTCCGCATTCCGAGACGTTTGCGGTACAAGTCAATCAACGAATCTAAATGTTCCACTGCCATCTGAAAAGCCTTTCGAGCTGTAATTACCTATTCATAGTAATATTATTTTCAACATAGATCAGAAATATAACGGAGAATAAAATAAGCCCAAAAAGAAGCCAATTATAAGGTGTAATTTTTTCACACATGATACACAGACAAACCTCTGGAAATTGCTCCTCAGTTGCAATGATCATATTTGTCCAATCTCCTTGGCAAGCAGAGTCTTCATTTAGAGATGACAGCATTTTTGCAGCATTACCAATAACACTTGTAGAGGATGCAGTTGAAATTAACTTCTTTAACAAATCAGAGCGCAATTTATTATTGTCATTATTATCACCCTCTCCTATGTTAAGTTGATGAAGCCGTTTTCCAGCAGATAAAATAGCTTGAACAATGGCGATAAACTGAAAAAACAGCATGATTGAAGCAATCAATAGCTAGAAGCTTTATGGTCAATTAAAAAATATCTAAGTGGAATTATACCAATCAAATATGATATATCAAGAATCTGAATGACTATAACTGTTCAGAAATAGCAATACTCTTAACCAATGGTTCACACTGCATTGAAACTCTATAGTGAAATGTGAACAGATATCACTAGATAGGACCGTTGATTAAATAATTTAAGTTACATAATATAGTGAAATACATTAACATCCAACAAAAAGCTATTTATCACCTCAGATGGGGTAGCAGTGCGATGAAAAATTCTTGTAATCCCACGCTGTATATCAGGTGCCGGGCCCAGGGATGTCAAAACCAATGAAAGTATGTGCGCTAACTCAGGCTGCACAATTGCTACATCAGAATCTTCCTCAAAGCGTCCAAGATTCTTCATACCATTACAAGTTCCCATGGACTCTGCGATTTCAGATACAGCATTAAGACGAGCAGCAATCAAGGTTTGATCACACAATGGGTGTGATACCTGTATCATGCACAAGAAAAACAATTAAACAGAGAACTTTTTCAGCTGGTTTAGGGAAGATAATCAAGAATTTAACACTAAATGATGGTATATCAGGAATGGAAGCATCCCATACCCAATGCTTAAGAAGCCTGGAACCGAATATAGTAAGAGTGTGATTCATAACTTGCAGCAAGGAACCACTCGCAGATCCATCACTGTTATTTTGTAAAACCTGAAAACATAAGAAATATTCGTCAGCTGCAAGAATATGCAAGACAATTTTGTATGAGGAAAAACAAATTAATAATAGTGTATACAAACAAGAACATGGATCAAATAAATACTATAATAGGTTGTAAAAAAATAAAATAGCATATAATGATCTTGTGACCCATATAAAGAATAGAGGTATGCATGTTGTTGTCACGGGGTCAGCAAGAAGCCAACATACTGTGTTTATAAACTATAACTACTTTCATATGAAACTATAAGAACTAATACCTGAACCCAGGAAAAAAAAAGGGAGATTTATACATGCTGCAGTCACCAGCCAACAAGAACTCACGATATTTAGTTACTATACTTTAATTGTTTTATATGAATCTACAAGAACTAATACCTAAACCAGAAAAGGAAAGGGCAGTTTAAATGTATGATTAGATTGATCAATAGTGAAATTTATCCATGTTCCACGACAATGTCAAAATGATTACGTTGGTCCAGGTCATGTTAACAGGTTTAGTAATTAGTGGAGACTCTTGTCATACTGAGTAAATTCACAGGATATTTAACCTTATCTTAGTTATGACCACCTTTCTGATAATCTTTAGATAAAACTCTTTGCGGTTTATTTCATTGCAAAATGATTTAATGAACCATTTCCATCCACCACACATGTGATAGTAACAATTTTCACACTTTCAAACAAAAAAAAAAAAGTGAAACATCCAGCATGGAGGTGTATAGTATGCTTCTCTTTAATTTTTATTTTTTTTAAATATGCTTTGCCTTTACTAACCAGTCTCAAGAAACGAAAGTGCAGCTTATAATTACCTCCAGTTGTTGAAGTGTATTAGCTGAGAGAGTCATTTCTGTATTGCTTACGAAGGGCCTTAAAGCACCTGAGCACAGAATTCTTTCAAAACCGAATCCCTTCAAATGGCGAATAGTTAAGGCCAAAGCTTCAACGGCCAAATCAGGCAGGTTCATCACCTCCTTTATAAAACAGTAGAGATAGAACAAAGTATGTTATCAATAGAAATTGCAACCAAAAAAAAATGTATATTTACAATCTGTAAAGCAAAATAAATTTGTAGTCATATGATTTCTTGGGAACAAAAATTTAACTAGAAAAGAGAAGAATTTCAAAATTTAGAATTTGATTACATTATCATAAACTAAAATCCACTACGACAGTAACAGCATCCAATCCTTTTTGGAGTTGATACATGGATCAAGAGACTTGTCAATTAAGTTTGGGATAGATCATTTACCTCTAAATCTCTCTTAATGGTTTGGCATAATTTTCTTTGGTCTGTGTCTACCTCTGACTAATGGAGTATCATACTATCATCCATCTAATCAACTGTCCATGCCGATGTTTCTACATACCAAGGCTTTTACAAATTACAGGTTTTCTTAACACGAGCTCAAATCACTTAAGATGAGACTCACTATCTCCTCTACAATGGGAGCTACCCTTACTTTTTCTCTAATGATTTGTGTAACCACTTGTCCATCTTAACATTGTCATCTTTGCAGGCTTATGTTTTTACCACCTAACATTAAGTCTCCCTTCTGCGAGTTTAATAGTTGCGCAGTAAAAAAATTCTTTAAGCTTGAGTGATGATTCAATAGTACAAGCATGGTTGCCAAGATCACGTGATAACTTGTGATAGTGTGTGATCCCACGCGTCTATCTTCCTACGACGTGGCGACGCGGTAGAGAACTCGCCGGATATGGCGGCACGGCCGGTGCAACGAAGAAGACCGTGAAAGCACATCAACAACACTCTTCTCCTGCACCGGTGGCGAAGGTTTTATTACCCACTTTGTGGTGCAATTTTCATGACCCAGGATTTTGACCCGAATAAAAGCAGATTTGCGGCGCAAAAGAGGGAAACACTGAACGGTAACCTTTTTTTGTGGGACTCATGCATTTTTAATAGAGTAATAGTAAGTAATCACTTCCCAGCTTGGGAATTTCTCCTATCATTTTCTAGCAATAAATCCTTTACGGGTTCAATGTTTCTGGATTCCAATTTCTTCTATAAACCCTTTACGACTCTGCACCACTACTCATCTCAAGCACTTCTTCTAATCTCAATTTCTTTCTGCCTTTCACATTCTTCTTGAAAGACTTATTGCTTTTCGAATTTGATCATGTGTTTAAGCATTCCTATCTCTATATTATCGCTATATTGTTTTCAGATGCTGGTGATTACTCTATTAAAGTGCCTTGGATGATTTGATGGGATCATACAATCTGTGTTACGATCCCACAATTTACGATCTTCCAATTCCCAAACAATATTAAGTGGGATCTCGAGTTTGAAAACCATGAGTACAATTCACATCTGAAACATTCCTCCATTTTATCCATCTAGCTTGGATCATATTCTTATGGGCGATGTCTCCCTTTATTTCATTTTCACTTTGTATGATAGACCCAAGTTATTTAAACACAAGATTATGGTATCCAGAAGGGTCGATGTCTCCCTTCTGGATACACGGGAAATTATAATTTCAAATTCTGTTTTCCATATTCTCGTATTCCATATTTTCACTTTGTATGGGCGATGTCTCCCTTTGTGTCATTTTCACTTTGTATGATCTCTAAGTTATAATTTCTGTGTCTGTTACTAAATTTGTATTCCATATTCTGTTTTCCTCCTACTTCGGCAAAAGTAAAACAGATTTTGACTCCTAAATAAACTATAAGGCCCTGTAATAACAAATTCCAATTACCTGCTTTATAATCACAAGACAGATTTTGACAGGTAGAAAAACGCATATTCAAAATAGCAAAATAATAATGATTTTCAAACTTTTTAAAGCTTGCTAAATATCGGTAGTTGGTACCTTCACTACCATCTGCTGACTTCCAAGCTCAGTCATTTCATTGTTTTGCATTGAATCTGGACTGTCAGCATGTGCATTCTCATACAAAGTCATAACTTCAGCAAAAGCGCCTCCGTCGGTGAAGCAATCTCGTGAGGCACGCTCCACACGAGCATTTGAGGAGGGTCCAGCAAAAGCCAGTAATAACTAATAATAGATCAAATCACACAATTGGATCTTAGGGTTAGAGAATCTGTTTGATAATTGATCAACTTGAGCTTTTGATCACTGTAAGAAAACCATCAAATGTTTATGAGAACATGCCTGCTAGTAAGGATTATTACATGATTTAACATGAGCATAAATTTTGTCTTCTGATATTAATTAATATGAACAGAATATCTTACGGATTAAGAAATAAGCTTTCCAAGCATTAAATAATTTCAACAGTGTTTAAATAGAAATGTATTGAATCACAAGAAAATGAGATGGAAAAATCATGTTGTGAGGACAAATATGCAGAGTAAGAAAAAATACTGAAATTGGTAATCTAAAAATACATGGGATATCGTGTTGGCCGTTCAATGATTTCAGACAACAAGTTGGTTAATTTAATATTTAAAATCTAAATGGATCTTAATACATCAGCTTTGTCCTAAGCTTATGCTTATTTATACTATGAAGGATTAAAATTGATGTTCAAAATTATTGGAGGACCAATTTAAGTATTAAATCAAAGTTTGGATTAATTCATACCTACTATAATGAAAACACCCATGCATTAAACTGTGTTCATAAGCTGTTCCAATCAAAGCATCCATTTCAAGTTTTTAGCAATTTTGTCCTCTTTTCATATAGTTCAAATTCCATCTATTGTATTCAAATGTGAATCTAAATCAAAATGTTGCACCAATTATTTGTAAGATGAAGTTGTACATTGTATCAGCATTTACCAAGCTAACTCAGAATTTCACGCCAACTATCAGGGATTTGTGTGTATCATCATCTTCCAATTTTAACATTTGATAATCATAACGTTTTATTATACACTCCTTTTATAAGAAATCTTACAATTTGGGATTTAAGCTTTAACCTAACCCCAAAAGTTAGCTCGAGAGGTGAGGAAAGATTGTTCAAGCCCTATAAAGGACTAAAATGATCATATGCCTATATCTCGTCAATATGGGATCTTAACACACCTCACACTCAGGACTGAACATCTGAATTGTGGAAAATTGTCAGTGGCCCAACAACAAAGACATTATCAATGAACATGCTTGCCTGTGAATATTTTTTCTTTTCCATCAATCGGAAAAATATATTTATACTTTATCAAAAAAATAAACAAATACAGTTATTTGAATAAGTACATTAGATCCTTCGCCAAGAAGTAATGTTAACATACAGTGTATTTGACCACAGTCCTCTAAATTGTCTCCTCTTACAATAAGAAAACCCTAAATTAAGGCCATGAAATAACCTGGACTGCAAATCCAATCTTACATGGCCTGTGTATATTGTATGATAGATACATCATCAAGCATCAACATTCCAACAATCACAATTGTTAGAACTAGATTCTAGCAAGTGGCAACTATAGTCTTAAGTTCTATTAATAACACAATGAAATGAAACACGACAACTATACAATTCTTGAAATGTGTGGACGAAAATAGAAATGTTTGATCACTTGTTAGATAAGTAACATCTTGGCAGATAAAAAAACTACCTTCTCAGTTTGTTTCGAAAGAGGGTCTCCAAGAAGCAACTCAGCAGGAGACAAGCTAACAACAACAGCCTCAAGTTCACTCCTCAAAAAATTATCATCAAACTCTCCATAAACAACATCTCCCGTCGATATCTCCACGCCAACAATCCCAATCCTCACATCAAAACCACCTTCCACACCACAATTCAATTTTTTCTCTCCCAAAATAGTCTTCTCCACAACACACAACAAATAATTATTCACGGTCCCACACTGATCTTCCCCTCCCCCCATATCATGTGCCGCCTCAAGTGTGGCCTTTGTATACAACCCCGACAAACCTCGACAGAATGGGCCGGCCCGATTCAAACCATGGGACTTAATAGCAGCAGTCTCAGTCTGCTTAACAACACCAACTTTATACCCTGCACTGACAAGCCTCCTCACATGGACATTTAATCGAAAAGTTGGTATGCTAGCAGTTAAAAAATTATGATCCATGTGAGCATAAATACCCAAAACCCTAGCAGCATTCTCAGCATCTTCGCCGAAAAATCGATACTTGTAACCAACTTCAATCATTAAAAGAACATCAGGGTATTTAGCTTTGAGTTCCACTACCTGATGCTCTAAAGGAGTGAACTTTACAGGTTTGGAAGATGAAGGAGGTTGTAGGGTTGGATTAGAAGGTTCTAGAAGCTTCTGGAGGAAGCGTTGGTGGAGAGAGGGAGTGGGTGAAGAGAGTTTGGGTTGTTTGTTAGGGGATGCCGTGAGTTGAGAGATTAGGCGACGTTTGGCTGGTGAGAAATTGACGGTGGTGGTGATTTTGGGAGAGGAAGATGGTGGCGGTGGTGGTGGGTCGGTGGTTGATGAAGGGGTTTTGGGTTTTGGGGCGAAGAAACGGGAAATTACTTGTTGCTTTTGCTTACCCATGTTTGTGGCGGTGGTTGTGGTGGTTGTGGTGGTGGTGGTCGGGGTTATTCCGGTGGTGGTGGGTTTGTGAAGTTACGAAGTTTTGGCGCGCTTCGATATTTGTCGGAAACGTGTTCGAAGAAATGCGTGGGTAAAGCTAAATGGAGTACTCTTTTGAGGAAGACGCTTTTGTATAGTTCCCACTTTTTCGAGTAAAATTGACCAATGAAATTAAACAATTCGTAACTTTTTATTTTAGACCTCTCAAACAAAAACAAAAAAATAATTTTAAACTTGATTTTTATATAAAAATTTACAATTTAACTAATTTTTACATTGATGTGAGCAAACATAAATCATTTTCTTAAACAAAAATAAAATAAATAAATAAATCATTTTATTTTCAATTCACTTCTAATTATAATCAATTTTACATAATTAATTCATTCAAAAATAATTTCCTACCGGTGCAATGAAAAAACAATGTAGTAGTTTCTTTATAAAATAAAGAATGGGAAATTCTAACGTGTTTGTCAAAAAAAATAAAAGTTAAATAAGTTGTTTGTGTCTATAAATATATCAAATTTTTACTCTTTCTTTTAATAGGAACCTGCTTAAAGCATTTCGTTAGAAACTAAGTCGCAAATACGTCATGGTTATGAGTGAAAATAGATTAGGTCGAGATATGTTTTGGAAGGTCTAAGTTTGTCTTATTAGAAAATTCAAGGTCTAAGTTTGGCATGTGGTCTGTCATAAGCTTATTTTTTAGGTCTTTGTATGCATCTTGAAAGTCTTATGTGGTCTGCTGGCTTCTTCAAAAGCATATTTCATATTAACATCTTTAAATAAGCAATGTGATCCAAGTTTAAATAGTCTAGTGAACTAATATATCAATGAGATTAAACTCCATTTTGATATTTAACATGATTTTTTTAGAGAATTTAACTATATATTTTATCATAATTCAATTATAGTTTGTAATAATACATTTAGATATGTGAAGAATTAATGGATACTAATGAGGTTAAACTCATATACAAAATATTGTAAATATTGTTCAGTTAAGTAGGCCGGTCTGGTAAACATAAAAGACTTTTTTTATGGTATGTGGTCTAGCCTTTTTAACTAAATAAACTTAAAAAAAACTTAAGCATTCTCGACCTAAGAAACCAATCGAGCAAGAAGGTGTTACGTGATATTTGTGATGAACATACAAGACCCTCCAAACATTAACGTAGACTTGATCCATAGTTTGTTCAACTATGGGTTTTGAGTCGATCCTCCCTCACAAGGACGATATGATGGTGATAACGGTACAATGTCAAACTTCAACATGGAACAAGTTATGGTTCAGCTTGGGAGCCCAAGATAAGAAGCATTTGAATGTGTAGTTCCCCCCCAAGCAATTACAACCATTTTGAGGATCTATAACCGTATTTTATTTAGGAACAAGTACATGTTATGGCTCATATAACTCTCAAAACCACCTTCAGGGAAGGCTACAATGCAAAAAATTTAAAGTGTTTGTTATCTGATGATCAAAACTCCATCATAAAATAACATCACATGTCATCCTACACTAAACTGTCTAGAAGAGTCACTCTTCAAAATGTAGTTAACTAATAAATACCAATGGGATAACAAGGTCGAAAAATTGAAAGGGATCAAGAAGTGATGAAACATTGTTAGAAAGATGACGAATAAGAAAACAATATGCGAGGAAAGTTCCACCCTACGTCGAATATTCTTCTAAATTTAAATAAGGGCCGAGCAACAACAACGTCTATAACTTGAACAATAAGTCGGAGGAAGTCTAAATGGACGGGGTCACACGAGACAAATATTTAATTAATACATACAAAAACCTTTGACAAAAACAAAATGATATTCATTCATTCAAATTGAGAGATTACATCATTCAACACCGCTAAAAACGTAAAGGATGAATCTGCGAATAAACTCACAACATCAAAGTTAATAGCATACATCGACATAATGCCTACAAAAATATATGATAAAATTAAAGTGACCGGAATATCCATGGCCTCCAGGTCTGCAACGTTGACGCCCAAATCTTTGATTGAATAATCGATCTTTCAAAATGAATCAAATGAACACCGCAAGAAGACGTGAAAACAAACAACGCCGCACAAGAAGACGAACAACAAACCACCACACTTAGATGATGAAATCACAAAAAAAAAACAAAACTAGATCTATGTAAAAATCACTTATTTAGATTGAAATAGAGAGAAAAAAAGATGAAGATGAGTTATTTCAGGTCAAGAATTGACCCAAAACCACCCCTCAATGAAGAAACTGGAAGAGAAAACCTAGAGAGAGAAAAATAGGGTCGGCCTGTTGAAGAGAGAAAAACATAATTAATTTGAACCAAAAACTAAAATCCGTTTAAAATCGCAAAAGTTGATATCGACAATATAAATAACACATACTTAATTTTTTTTAATGTCACTCAAAAAACATTTTACTAACATAACAAGCTAGAGTCACTGGAGCGGGCCCGAGGCCTGCATTGGGGTGTTGGGTTTTTAGCGGAAAAATTGCTCTTCTCCCAACAAAAAACATTCACTCTTATACAAACTAACTAAAATACCACCTACCTGAGTTAACTTATGTTCGATATAACGAACGTGAGTTATCTCACGCTGAAGCATAATCTACATGAGTTAACTCACGCCGTGTTATAACCTATATGATTTAACTTACGTGTGATGTACCAATATAGCGAACGTGACTTAAAACACATTTGGTATGTGACTTAGGTTACATGGGGTATTTTCGTCGGTTTGTATAAGAGGGAGCAATTTTGGACGGGAGAAGAGCAATTTCCTTGTAGTAGTGACAGGCAGGTAAGTCATAAGACTCAACCAAAAATCGAAGTTGACAGACACACAGACATTGATTTGTTTTCATTCACATCAACTCAAATCAACCTCCCTCCCTCCTCCTCCTTCTTCTTCTTCTTTGTTCACTTCCCTCAAAAACAATACAAGAGAAAGATGATACCCTCTCAGGTAGTAAACACATACCCATTATCGAGCTACACCTTCGGTACTAAGGAGCCTAAGATGGAGAAAGATACCTCTGTCGCTGATCGTCTTGCTCGTATGAAAGTCAAGTCAGTATCTTTCTTCTCTCTTTTACTTTTCTTCTCGTTTTTCATTACTACCCTTTTCACTTATTTTATTCGATCGCTTCTAGGTTATATCAATCCTAAAACCCTAGAAAACCCCAATTCCCAATTTTATTTATACTCTAAAGTTAAGATTTTTCATTAGATTTTGTCCTAAATTATACTGTTTATGTCAAAATTATTAGAAAAATTGATTTTATTCACTGGTATGAGCTGATCAAGAATTGCAAGAATGAAAGCTTACACCCTTGAAATTGAATTGATATGGGTAGCATACATACATATTAAAAACTGCATTTTTTAGTCTTACATACTCTTTTTTAGTACCTTCATTTAACAGATCCAAATGCTGCTCAAATGTGTTGTTGTTGGGGAATTTTTTTGAAGAAATGTGTCAGACAAAACAAGATGTTACTATGAACTCATAATGTCCCTAAAACCTGTTTTGATGATATCTTCCTCCTTCAAGTTTAGAAAAAACTGCCGCTCCCTCTTACTCTCTCATCAATTATAGGTATTCAGAAATTTTCTGGTTTCAGTGAAGCAGCTGGTTTAGGCGTTTAGCCATGGCTGGTTTTGCTATCACTGTCACCCAGTTACCATTCCTCAAACTTCCATCAACAGATCTAGTTTCTTGAAATTAACTATGATCTCCCCAAAATTAGCCAGCCAACCATCCCACTTCTAAGTTCTAACACAACTTCTGTTCTTACTAGCTCAAAATTAGTAGATTTCATGTCCAAAGTACCCCAAAAGTTATATGACTTTATTTTTTGTACATTATATATAGATTGAGTTTGTCTTTTATACTCAAATGTCCAATATAAACATTTTTTATGACAATACAACCAAAATACATGAAAATGGTTAGTTTGAATTTGAATGCTAGTTTGTTTTGTTTCATAGACATGGTTTTGAATTTCAAGTACTCTTTTGATTGAATGTAGGAGCAAAGTTAAATAATGAAAAGGGAAAACTGTGTATACCGTGATTTTCTCTTATATAATCTTTTTACTTGTTCCTTGTTCTGTGTGATGCTCAAATTCATCATATACTCAAATGGTTCTGAAATATAACAATTTCCTTTGTTTCCAAAATTCAGTTATATGAAAGAGGGAATGAGGACCAGCGTGGAAGGAATTTTACTGGTATGTTTACTGATTGCTCTCTTTCACCCCCCCCCAAACTTTAAATGTAATTTTATCACATATAATTATACTCATTGTTTAATTTCATTCCTGATACACAACCATCAAAGTCTTTTCACATTTTGCGGAATCGGGTACATGCAATGATGCCATATTATCTTGTCACGAGTCGTATCTAAAGATAGATCATTTAACTCCAGATCTTTCTTGATGGTTTAAGCTTCTAGTTTTCCTCTACTTCTAACTAAAGTGATATCATCCATATGATCTACACATGTTTCTATGGCCTTTCTCTACATATGCTCAAGCCTCCCAATACAAAATTTTACCATATTTTCTACATGATGAGTTTGCCTCTACTTTTTTTAATGATATAATTCTTAATCCTATTTTGTCTAGTGTGATCATTCATCCGTTGTAGCATTATTATCTCTGCAATGTTGATCTTATTTTCTTGTTGGCTTTTTACTGCCCAACATTCAATTTCATACATGACAAATCTTATAGCTGTGCACTAAAGTTTATCTATAGGTTTGCACATTAATTTTAATCACAAATTACATCCGAAATATTCCTCTATTTCACCCACAAGTTTAAATCCTATGGTTGACATTTCCCTCTATCTCTATCCATTTTGTACAATTTGACCCAAGGTTCTTAAACCATAATGCTGTGGTATAGTATATTCTCCAATCTTCACCTCTAAACTAGCATTTGTCTTCCTCTTGCAAAACTTGCATACTGTATTTGGTTTCTTCACTTGTCTGAATTGAAGGGCTCATGATATATGCTCGACTTTATTATAGCATTGTTTTCCAGTCCTCTCCCACCATGCAACTTTAATATATATGTTCTTCGTCTTATTACAAGTGTCTCATTTGAGTTGTGCTCAATTCTTAAGAAAATGATTAGTTGTGCTGATTTTAATTATAAAAGAAGTTTCATTTACTAAAATGCCCTTATTAACAATAATTAAGTTATTAATGTTTCATTTGTAATATAAAGAGACAAATAAATAATGCAAATGTATGAGACGGCCGGAGTAGTACTTAGTTAACTAGATCTTTAAAATTCGCATTCCAGCGCATCTAGTCCATTGCTTAAGGTAACCTTCACCATAAGGTAAATTGATAAATTTAGTAGAGTTATATTTTAGTTTGTCGAAGGGAGCTGTGTGAAATTTTTTGGAGCAAAAATGGCTTGCAGTTAAATTCTACAAGGAATTATGGTTGGCCATTAGTTCTTGTTTTGGTTAGTAACGAAGAGTTTGATGGTATGGGCATCTATAATTCTTCATTTAGATTGGATAGTGGTAGACTGTACCTTTAACTCTCCACAAATCTCAGTAGCGGGAGCCTTATGTATTGTCCGCTCATTTTGAGAGGGAGAGTCTTGGTGCAGCAATCAGATCTTCCCCCAGCCCAAAACATTGGGAGCCTTGGTACTTGACTACCCTCCCACACCCTTTTTTAAGGATATGCCTACAGAACCCAGTTGCACGGAGACCAGAACAGCCCCATCTGTTGGGAGCGGGTCCACCATAATGGAAAACTCCCCTTTAAACACACTCGACCAGTTTCATGCTAAACTTGTCCTGGACATTTAGTTTTTTTACCCTTTTTATTTACCTGCTCCCATAATGTCCTGTCCTACTATTTCTGTAGAGGAATACTTTCCATCAAAACTCTAAAAAATTAAGGAATCTTATGTGTGTTTCTTGGGTTTTAGACATGATACTTGAAGAATTAGACGTTACTTGCCGAGAAAGAACAAAAGACTCAATTTTTTTTTTGTTGGGAAATTTAGGGTTTATTGCCATTTCTCAGCTTTATGCTTCAATTTTGTAGGTACAAGAACACAATCATCCTCATATTCTTCTTCTGCAAATTGGGAACACATTTTGCAAACTCCCAGGCGGCCGTCTCAAGCCAGGGGAGAATGGTAAGATCTTACTTCATTGCTCCGAATATGATAGTCTGAAAATAGCAACTAGTGATTATGCTAAATGTACCTTTTTTGTACGTTTACAGAAATTGAGGGCTTGAAGAGAAAATTGACTAGCAAGCTTGGTGCTAATTCACCCGGCCTTGTACCTGACTGGCAGGTATGATCACATGGCTTTTAGATGTATGAACTCTTGAAAGTTTATAAGCAAGCTTATTGTTTGTATGCACTTATCCCTGGTATCTTGCAGATAGGTGAATGTGTTGCTATCTGGTGGAGGCCAAATTTTGAAACTATAATGTATCCATACTGTCCTCCTCATATAACAAAACCCAAGGTAATTTGTGATGGGAATATCATTGATTGAAACTCTTGTATTTCTAGCTCTGTTGGTGTATGCTTACTACGACATCCATTAATATATTTTATGCAGGAGTGCAAGAAGCTTTTCCTCGTTCACTTATCTGAAAGGGAATACTTTGCTGTACCCAAAAACTTGAAACTGCTTGCTGTTCCATTGTTTGAACTCTATGACAATGTTCAGGTACAGTTACAGTAATAATTACTATGATTTTTGTCTTATGTTACTCAATTATAAACAAACTTCGTTATGATGTAGAGATTTAAAATGGTTATCATTAATTAATGGAAAAATGTGACCATCAACTGGGAAACTATTTTCTTTCAAGTAAGAGAATCATATAAAGTTTGATTAGAGAGATTATTGGGCTCATCTAAAATGTCTTTTTTTTATGTAAAAAAATGTTCATTTGGCGCTTATTAGAACTTTTCATCCTATGATTGGTCATAGATTTTAGTCTGGGAACTTATTCACATTATTATGCTTGCCAGTCAAAATATGATCGTAATTTTATGCTGTCTTATGATTTTTTTGTATCAATTAATTGCAGAGATATGGACCAGTCATATCCACTATTCCTCAGCAACTTTCCAGATTCCAGTTCAAAATGATCACTAACTGACCTGACCGTAATTGGAAGCGTAGATGCTGATAGAATACTACTACTTCCATTTGTTATTTTAAGAATTAGGACTGATATGATACATTATCCTAAACCCTATTATCATTGCATAGACTTGTTAGAGAACTGAATTTTGAAGTGTGTTCCTAAAAAGATTTGTAATTTGTGACACTGTTTGTATTAATTCATTGGATTATGGGTTTGATTTGTTGCGGTTATCAACCCAAGATGGGAAACAACTCGTAGGCTAGACCCGAAAAAGCTGAAGTTGAAACCAAGATGATGGATGACTATCGCAATCCCATATGGTCTGTTTCTCTGTTTTGCTCAAGTTGCCGAATATCGGAATTGTAAGATGAGGAGATGGACATGGATTAACCATGACAAATTGTATAAAGCTAATGTAAGACACAATTTTGCGTATCCAATACTTAGGAAGCTGTTGCTAGTCCAAAGACATTGTATAATCCCTTATCAACAATTTAAAGGGGTAATGGCACATACACATATACCGTTCACTTTTAACTTTTCTATAACGTTTTTTTTTAATTTACCTAAATATAAAAATAAAATAAAAAACCTTTCCTTGCACTCATCAAACACACCCTTTCACATCATCACGGGCATACCCATCAGCCACTCCTTGTGATATTTTGGGTGACCACTATTCTCAGTATCCAAAATAAATGAAAACTAACACATTGTAATTTAATCTGTGAAATGTGAATGTTTGGAACCGCGTCCAAAGCACTCCAACGTGGAAGCCAAGGCTCAGCTTCTACATGGCCGTGTGTTTGGTACATTCATGACGTGATAACAAATAGTATACTTGTTTGATATGCGCTACAATTAGCAAAATTGTGGCAAAAAAACTGTGTTGACGACTTGACGTGGAACCCTCGTTATACCGCTTCTTTGTTTTAACGTCAAAAACACCTCGGGACACGACCCCTCGGAGATGAAAAATGAAGTTCCAGACGTGTTTCTAAACACACTGCACTTGTTCCAGGCTCCACCTTGAAAATGGGAAGACTTTTTAGAAAACTGCATGACATTAGATTGGCGCAATACGTATATCTACTAGATACAAATTGTTGATGCAAAAGATAAATCATGATAGAAAAACAAAACGGTATATTTGAACGTTCTCAATTTTTATTTAGAAAAATATTTTATGTTCAATTCAAGTCCTCAACTTTTATTCGGACTTGTATGTCTAAATTGATTTTTTAATGTCCACAATGTAAAATTGATTTTTGATATGTTTGAACGTTCTCAAGTGAAATTGATTTTTTCTTTAAAATTGATTTCAACTTGAAGTTATAATTTGTAGTTTTTGTAAACCAAACGTGATTTTTACACTCACCTTTACGTGCATGTATCCAAAAATAAAACACTTCATATTCAACACACATTTAACCAAAACCAATTTTGTAAAAAAAAAAACAAAAACCAAAGTGTCACGGTAAGTCATTAGTAACAAGTAACACTCCAGGTAAAAATGCAAGAGACAACAACCGGAAGAGTCCATTTTTCTCTATAAAATAATAGTCGGCAAATAATGATTCTTCATTCTTTCCATGAGTTTAGATTTTAGGCGGAAATTAAATATTTTATAAAAAAATTATACGTGCACAGCGTGCTTCAAGTCTTTGCGTATACGTCCTTTCGTGATTTTGGCACGCCTAAATTTTGTTGGGTAATTAGGTTACAAGTCTCTCAAATTAATTACAGCCTTGGACTTTTTTTATTTTTAAGGATACTTGTTTTTTTTTTTTAAGAAGGTAAATTAGCCCACCTAAATTGACACTAGAGGGAATCGAACATGAAACCTCAATGAGGAGCACACTCCCAGATCCCAAGTCAATACCACTAGACCAACCCAAGTGGGTTAAGGATATTTGTTAATGATACAAAAATAAAAATAAGTGAAAAAATTATTTTTTAAAGTTTCAACGTATTGAATGCATTAATTTAATGACACTTGTTAATGTTTCTTTAATTAAAATTACATGCTCTCAGACTTTATACTATTTGAAGCCAAAATCTGAATATCTGTCTTGTTTTTCTATTTAAAAGACAATTTTCTACCTAAAAGAAGGCAATTAGAGAAGTTTTTGTTTCTCTTTTCTCATCATTAATTTTTTTTGAAGGGCTTTTCTCATCATTATTATTATTTGATTTTTTTTATATGGATAAATAATAACGGTTATTGGCCATTTAAAACTTATGCACACAAACGGGTGAGTTGGAATTCAAACTCTTATTACGGTGTCCGACCTAACAATATCGTCATTTTTTATGAGTTTAGCTAAAACTTATGAGCTTTTACTATCAAGTTTTATTTGGCTAACTAAGTGATTTGCTCCTCTTATTAAAAAAAGATTAAATACATATCCCTATTTTTAAAAAAAACAAAATTTTAATGCCCGTTTAAAAAATAGGTTTTCTGATCTCAATTTCATTTTTCTTCTTCTGAATTTTCCACCTCTATCCTATTTTGGCCGTATTTTTATTGATGTAACATATTCACTAACAACATGGTAGCACTTATTCGTTTCTTTTTTTCATGACATGATTATTCAATGTGTTCATATAAGCATTGTTATGTACACCAAAAAAAAAAATACGAGCATTGTTACACCATTATTAATACTCCACATCAACAAAAATGACTTCGAAATGAAATAATAGTTGAAAATTCATAAAAAGGTGAAATTGGGAACCATAAAATTGAATTTAAAAATGGGGGTTTAAACTTTTTTATTTATTTTTTTTTTATTTTATAAAAAAATAGGGGAGGCCGATTCATGTCAACCATGTGTGACAATATTATTTTATACTCTGTGTGGGTGTGTTATTCAGCAATTTCTTTTAATAAAAAAGTTAACTACATAATTAAAGAGACTCTACAAATTATTCAGAGGACATATTTTTATTTTTTGAGGGGTCAGTAGACGTATTTTGATGAGAAGGAATACAATGTTTGCATTCTTTGTTCCATTTAAATTTAAAAATAGTAAAACAAGATAAGATAGTTTTTCCGTAAAAAAAAGATACGATAGTTTTTGTTTCACTATGTACAAATGAAATCAAGAAAAATAAACATGTTAGCATTATCAAATATCATTTCTCTCAACAAAAAAATAATAATAATCAAATATACTTTTTTTTCTGCTGAAGTAGTGGCCACCACCTTAAAACTCACACACCTTAAAAATAAATTTTATCTAACAATATTTTTTATCACATACTACATGCTATTTTTCATTTTTTGTCTTAACCCTATATTTTCCTGAGGAAAAATATTGTATGGAGTATATATTATAATAAAACATTTCTTAGTTTATTTATCCAACAACCACGTTATCCAATTCTCAACAATATAATTGTGATTCCTTTTTTATATAAGTAAGTCATTATTTGATTCAATAATATGATATTGAGAATAATGCAGTACTAGTACAAACATACTACCCCTTAGGATTCGTGTGTTCCTTGACAAACTAATTGAGGATCATTTTCTTGGTCAATGGCTTGTTGTGCTTTGTATATGCCATTATTTGAAGGAACATTACCAACCCCAAAGATATACACGCGGACTTCTGAGATTCCATTTTACAATTTTAGGATCAAATTTGATCATACTACCTAACTTGTGTGATTCTCTCCAATAAGTTAACCATACATCATACATGTGCATTTGCCATTATTTACATGGTCATTCCTACACCTCTACTTAGTCATAGTGGAAAATATTTGGGTGAATGTTTGGTATTATGATGAGTTTGATAAAATCAGAATGACACTATGGTTTTGTTGAAACTATAAAATATAGGTTTTGTAAAAATTACCATGATACCTATCAAGCACTTTATTGACGCTTCGTTTTTGTTCTAGCAAATTCACTATGAGATTTGAAGACATACATTGTGTGACCATGTTTTATTTTTCCAGAACATGGCTTCTGTAATCTTGAAAAGTGGTAGATTAGTCAATGGAAATATATAATCCCCTAAAAAGGGGATTTTCTTTTCTTTTCTTTTTTCTCATTTCAGAATTTCAAGATTAAGTATATTTGTTGAAATCAACCAAAATATCCAGTATTTATAGTGACAATTATTATAATTCAACCGACCCAAACTAATATTCCACCCTCATATAATTGCCATGTTAGCTGGTATTATCTTTATGAGTTAGGAACTAAGTTGATCCTCTATCCGTCGTGCTTAGCCATTGGAAATAATTCAAAATAATTTACTGCAGGATGCCTGATATTTGAATAAGTGTGTGCTTGACCTTACATTTAATAAACAAGATTTTGAATAAATTTGATTCTATAAACATGAATGATTTTAATAAACAAAATGGTTCCCTCTTGAATATTATCATTTTTTTGGGTAAAATTTTGTTCACATTATATGACCAACATGGAGTTAGAAGTGTAAAAAATGGTCACTCTTGAATAGCCTTTAAGCTGATCATTTTTGGTAAATACTGTTGTACCCAGTTCACCCATAATGATTAGAAATGGATCAAATCAAAGTTTACTAGTATTTCTATCATATGATGTAGCCCACCATTAATGAACTCATGTTCTTTCTGCCAACTTGTACAAATGTTCCTTTCACCAAGCAATAATGCAAGTGCAATGGCTCTAGCAAGTACTATTTTTCTCCTATAGCAACTTCAGAAACACATGCTTGAAGATTCTTCAAGCTTTCCAAATTTGCTCTTGTTGATCTTTATTTCATCAACTGCATACATCAGCCACTGACACAGGACAAAAACTTGCTTCATAACTTCATTAAATTTGTAATAAAAATTTATATCCATGTCATTAGAAAGTAGAGATTTCAAAAGTTTTTATTGTGTATTTTGAGTCTTTGTTTTTTGTTAGCTATTTTTGACATTATTGACGTGTAATTTGTTCTTTCATTTAACTTGTTATTTCCTTTAAAATAGGTACGATTATAAATTACGATCCACAATGAAAACTACATCTACGTACAATATAAAAGTTTTAGAAGTCTTTGCAACAATATCACACATCAATTGTGTCTCCATTTACCTACATTTTGCCATAATATAAAATTCGCAGTGTAATCGCAATCACAATTTAAAACTATGCTTATAAAATTGAAGGCTTATAGGAGTAAATGCATGTATTATATGGGGCGTAGTAAAATGAATAGTTTTACATCTTTTCCTTAGTTTTAATTTGTTTATAGTTCAGAGCTAGTTACACCAAAATAAAATTGTGAAGATCAAATTGTAAACTATACAATAAAAATGTTTGATAATTGCTCTTGGGCGGCAGAGAATGTGGTGCCACCAGACAAAGGTTGACTTGAATATGCTCATTTCCATGATTACCTCATTAACATTTTAGTCTTCTTGGCTAGAGAATAACATGAAGTTTCATCAACTATACATTAATTTATGTTGTGTGTGAGTACTCAAGTCTCTTTTCATATCTTTTAAACAAAGAAATAAAATTAAGTCTCGACAAATAAAGACACCAATATTCCCATCTAATGTTTTACCGCATGTTTTTGTTTTTTGGTTGTATTGTCATAAAAAAATGTTTATATTGGCCGTTTAAGTATAAAAGCGAATACAAAAAATAAAGTCATAGATCCAAAAGCGCTTAGATGAAATGGAACGGATCTCCTCTAGCTTAACCAAGGTTCTAGATTCGAATTCAGCCTCGGGCATGCAACATCGTTAAAACTCTTAGGGAGAGCTTGCCGCCCATTTAGGTCCCACAATGCTCGAGGAATTAGTCCCCACAGTTGCGCGCGAAGGATACCCGGTTTATACCAAAAAAAATAAAATAAAGTCATATAACTTTTGGGGTACTTTGAACATGAAATCTACTAATTTTGAAAGAGATTGGAGTATGTTAAACAATGATACATTAGGGTCCAACATTTTTCATGTTGGCACCCTTTGAGTTTGCAAGGGTGAATTTGAGTAAGGGGAACACGTTTTCAAATTATGAGGCAGGAATACATAATTATTATTATTTTTAGCAAAAGATTATTTGTTTATAAATTTATTTAGTAAATTATTTCAACTTATGTTGGAAAAATGAACCATTTCTTGCTTTATATATATAAGTCTGCTTATGCATTATTTCCCTACCAAATATTCCCATTCTCTTTCTGAGTCTGCTCTATATTAGTCACTTGTAGAGAATATCAAAGCTTAACATTTAAAGTGAAGTTTTATTAGGCAAAACAAAATGGGGTTCCAGACACTAGAAAAGACAAAACCAAAACATAGGAAAGGTTTATGGTCACCTGAAGAAGATCACAAACTCAGAAACTACATCCTTAAACATGGTCATGGTTGCTGGAGCTCTGTCCCTATTAAGGCAGGTTGGTTTCTTTCTTTTTCAAAGGTGGATTATTCCCTAATCATATTTATAAGTAGGCCATTGTAATTTAACGCTCTTATATGTGACGTGTTAGCTCTGTGGTAAGAGTTTGAATCCTAAAATGGTCGTCAATGTCACTTTAATTAATAATAATAATTTCTCTCTTTCTTATATTTACTTTCAAAAAGTTCTTGTGCTACTAAAGTTTTTAATTAAGTCCTTAGCTATTAAGAATTGTTGATTTTTGCTAAAATGTATGGATAGATTTGAAGAATCATAGTGTATAAGATCATATTCAATTGTTCTATCTAATGGAGTACAATGACATACATGTATAGGCTTGCAAAGGAATGGAAAAAGCTGCAGACTAAGGTGGATTAACTATCTAAGGCCAGGATTAAAGAGAGGGAAGTTCAGCAAACAGGAGGAGGAAACAATCCTGACCCTTCATCACATGTTAGGCAACAAGTAAGTTAGTAGAGTTAATCTACTTTCACTTTTTCTCAATTTTTTCTAAATTTAATTTTATCCAAAAGTTCAAAGTAGTGAAATTAGTAATTTTTGTAAATTTTAGTCTAAAATATTGATACAGACTTATTAGGAGTAGTTGATTATCTTTTTAAGTAGTGCAAAATAATGCAAGGAAAGATAAAAACAATTAATGTTGTTAATTTGATGTGAAAGTCTTAAGTTAGAGAGTATAATTGGATTGGAGGGTAGTTTCATATATAATTTTATTTATTTTATAGAAGCAACTAGGTCCTATTTAATGGAAAAATAAAAGCATGGCTTGATTGGTAAGTCAAACCAGGAATTGGCTTGGTTGGCATGCTCTTCTTTTTAATAATGGATGAACATTGAACAAAATATTGATTATACTATTCCTCAATTCTGTATATTCAAACTAAACCTATTTCAAGGTTATGTGTTCCTTCTATAGAGTTTTCCTTCACATACTTCAATCAGTAGTATTATCAAACTTTTTTTTTAATTCAAATACAGTACAACTATTTCACACCAAAAAAGATTGCTACACACACATGTACATTGCATACTCGAAGAGATTAATTCATTTATTTCCAATTACCAAGGAGAGATGAAATAAACCTATGTGGTGAGATTTGGGGTGCACCATTTGATAGACAATTTAATATGAAACCACTATTTAAAATTATCTAAAGTCTAATGATGATCGGCGGTGTATTTTAAAAGTAGAAGCTCACAACGTTCCTCGTCCTTACTATTAAGACAATGACATGATCGGCGTCGGTTTGACAAAAACAAAGAAGAAACAAATATGAATTGAGTTGAAGAACGCATATTTGTTTTTCTTTGTTTCATCGAACCAACACCTATTGCGTCATAGTCTTAACCACAAGGATAAGGAAAATCGTAAATTTCTACTTTCAAAAGACGACGTATGTGATCATTAAAGTTTCTAATAATTTTCAATTACGGTTCAGGTAGAATTTGCCAAACTATGCAATATAAAATTTTCACTAACTCTTTTAATCTTTTTTCCCTTTAAATGAAGAATGCTAAGAGAAATTAACTTAATTATATTGGTCAGGTGGTCACAGATAGCACAACATTTGCCAGGAAGGACAGACAATGAGATAAAAAACTATTGGCATTCATATTTGAAAAAGAGAGTGGCCAAAGCTATGGAAATGGAATCACACAAACAATTTCAATATGCTAGCTCAAGCTCAGATACAATGAACTCTTCACCTTCTCTTCAGAAACTTGCAACACAAGATCCACACAATTATAACATCACCAAAGAGACTCATCAAAGCACCTTACCAAAACTATTGTTTGCTGAATGGCTTTCATTGGATCATGTTAATAGTAGGAACTCTTCAAATTCAGTTGAATCTTTGGTCATGAGAAATGGATTTGATCAAAATTCAGCTTTTCAAGAAGCTACAATGCAAGAGGGACCCTTCAATGGAGAGTTTCACAATAGTGTGACTAATATTTCAGCCACTGAGATGTTCAATTCACAGCTTAAATTTGCAAATCAAATTGTGGGAAATGGGTTTGTCCATTGCATGCCTGGAGTTGATTTAAGTAACAATTTCAATCTAAGCAATGATGCAATGTACGTTTGAGGACTTTGAATTATACATACTGAATTATGCAATGTATTGTATTTACTATATTCCTCCTACCAAATTCAAATGATTTCAATTTCAATAGGGTACCGTACTCACATGAAATTAATTGTTACTTTTGCGCACACACATGTAATTTCGTTTTTAGATTAAGAACTAATTACTATGGTACTGGTCTTCATATGTTTTTGTTGTAAACATAAACATTTGTGTGATAATCAAACTAGGAATATCTTTTCACTTCTTATTACTATGGTCCATTTCCAAACTCGACATAATACAAAATAAAAATAATATGGTGAAGACATTTATAATTTTTATCGTCAAACATAATACATTTGTTCTGAACACTTTCATCTGAATTCAAATCTAAAATCTCATAATTGTGTGTGTAAATTTCATGGTGTTCGTCATTTAATTTCTAGACAAAAAAAATTACTCCATAACACATCTTAATTTTTCTCAAACAATTATTTTTCTTCTTATCCTTTTCTGTGTTATTCCTGGGATATTATTGATGTGCTTGGCCTGTATGAGAAGGGAATTCAGTGGGCCACTACATATATTTTCAACTTCTTTCCAAAATCAAAGTTGTATATAGTGGGGCTTGAAATCCTTCTATTATTGAAGCTTCATTATATGAATCATTACTAATCTTGGACTCATCAGCCTGAAATAATATAGTCATCTGTGAGGACTAAGCCAGCCCCTAGAAGAGCAATAGAAGTAATGACCATGATCAAAATTGGTGTCCATTTCATAGCAATCACCTGTGCTCCAAAACAATAGTGCATAACATTTAATTAGTAAGAGTACCAAAGTTTAGTTTTTATTTTTTTTATTGTTTCTAATTTCTATATACAATACCTCAAGGCGTGGGGAGCACCATATTGAGGAGGATGAATTTTGAGGACTAACTGGTAACATTCTCATTGTTTCTGTAAATAAAAGATATTCATATTAAGACGTGACCAAAAAATTGGCATAACTTGTTTTTTTATCCTTTACTTTGTTCATGTAAATTTCTTAGTACAATTTTTTTAAGGAACTTGGTACAAATAATTATTTGTACAGAAACTTAGTAAGTGTCATTGTTAACATTATAGTGAGGGTGAAAAAAACTTACCTGAAATTCTCCTCCTTTCTAAAATGATGGATATTTCTTCTGTAATAATGTTTAACTCTTGTTTCTTGTTGATATTAAGTTTTGATAAGTTAGCCTGAGTTCTTGTATCAATGTATTGTCTGCTAAAGTTTGCAATTATACCATCTGAAAATGAAATTGTGATTTTTTTGGCAAGGAAATATGGTAAAACAAAAATTTAACAAAGGGTGGACCTCTAATATTTCATATCTAGTTACCAAGTAGTAACACCACGTGCTAGACTTTAGTTATTTCACACACCTTCAGGAAAATTTATAAATGAAGTAGCAATTTTCTCAAATGAACATTTTTTTACAAAATCCAAATTAACCTTATTTACTAACCAATTATTAACGATTGAGAGAACCAAATTAACAATTGATAGATTATCATTATCATAACCATAGAGTAGAAAATAATAATTTGGGAACGACACACATAATATTAATTAGATGGTACAGTTGTGAAAATAATAATAATTTAAATTACTACATTAAAAATTTGAAAAACTAAAAGGTGACACTTTTTTAGATTTTTTATTTGTTTAAAATGTAACAATTATTATGGGATGGGGAGAACATATCATTGGAGCATATTAATGTTTTCCAAGGAATTACCGAATTTGACAAAGCTGTATGGCCTTGTGATTTTGCCTACGAGGGTTTTATCAAACTTCTCGAACTCTTTTTGTATGTCTTGTAAGTAATGAAATGCTAGTTTTCTTGGGTATGTGGACTCGCACAAAACAATGTAAACAACTCCATTCTCTACCATGAAGCTTAACAACAAAATAGCATAATCATAATTAAATAAATTTTGTTGAATTTCTGCAACTTAGAAATTAGAGCGAAAAAAGTCTCAAAAAATTAATCTCTGTGGTTTATGTAAAATGTCACTTTTCACATTTCTAATTAAAAAGAGCATCAGGCTAGTTAGATTGCGATAAAGGACAATTAATTTATGATGGAGAACTCGAGGAATACCGAGAACGGCAATGAACTTAAACGTTCATAATCATATTTAGACATCACATCTCCTATTTTATATATCCAACGTTTATTTTATTTCTAGTGATATGAAATTTAATCACTCACACTTAATATTCAACATTTGAAAAATATGAATTATAAAAAAAAAATTGCAAGCATGGCAACAATTTTAGCAACAACAAAAATTAAAGAGATTAAAAGAACGGAAAGAAAAACTTAGGAAAAAATTAAGGATACTTGAAGCAGTAATGGTCAATGAGAACGGTCATCATGGAAGATGTCAATACTCCTTTTGAAATTTCTTGGAGTATAAACTCTGCTTGTTGCCTGTATCGTGAAAGATAACCATTTTCTTCATTTACATATCTCAGTCCTTGTGCTAGAGGTAATCCATCGCTTGCCTTTCCAACTATAGTTAGCTTAACCATTATCTATGAATTAAAACTACCCTTTTTATTATCTCAAATGGAATGATTTGTTCTCCTTTCTAAATTTGACTTCAATTACATATATTTATCTGTGATTCTGAGGCCTTTTATAGAATATGTCAGGGGAAGGAATGACTAATGAGAGAGGGAACTTGGAAAAGAAGTTATTCCTAGTGTGTGCAAAAGGAACCATTATGATTTATGACAATATAAAAGACAATGGGGTTGCCATTTGCAAAAGCTATGAACCAAATGGTAAAAGCCAGTATCTTCCATCTCAATTGTAAACTAAAATATACCACACCCTTCAATGGGAGTTATAATTATTTAATGTAATACAGAAATATAATTATATTTTCAAACTAAACTTTTTTTAATTTGTTTTATAAGAATTAAAGTTACTAAAATCTCAAAAAAAAAAAAATCAAATAGCCTAGGGACTAAAAATTCATCTCATAAGTTAAATTAACGAAAAAACTTGGATTCGAAATCCAACCCGGCATATTATATACAATGTTTCTCAATAATTAAGTTATGATTACGAAAACTAGGAAACAAACAATAATCCTCGTTCAAAAGGTCATACCAACACTAATGCACCAGATTCCATTAGAACTCCGCAGTTAAGCGTGCTTGAATGAGAGTAGTACTAAGATAATTGATCTCCTAAAAAGTTCTTGTGTTGCACCTCCCCTACCATTTTCTTGTAAAAAAACCCTTTCAAACGAACCCATGGAATGGATCAAATATAGGAGATATGAACTTCTATCTTCTATTGGAAGACAGCATGGAATGGATCATCGAATTTGTTTTTAATCTTTCTTTCTATCTACAGTACAGCAGATTAATGTCACACATTTCCCCACCCTACTGCCAAAAAATAAAGAGAAATTAAGAAAATGAATTGTAGAAGCCCACGTTGAGGAATACTTTGACACGTTACATAGTTCAAGTTCAGCTGATAAATGAAACTCGTCAACACTCTCTACACCTTAACCAATAAACATTCATTGCTGATAGTATTGTCTTGTCTTTTCTCATCTTTTCTCTCTCCAATCCACCGCTTCAAAAAGTTTTCACACAACTTCACCTGACCCCCCTGAACTCTCTCTGCTTCAATCCTTTGAACTCTTTCTTCTTCTGTCTTTCAAATAAATTGACCCTCAAGCAACCATGATGTCATGCACATGCACTCAACATAGTAGTATTTTCTTTTTTTTTTAATCTTCCGATTTTTACAGAAGAGTGACTCTGGAATCAAAATTATCGTCATAAAAATAAGGAAAAATAATCACATATTTCCGAATGTCAATGAGCAGTCATCTTAGTCGGTTAAAATAGTATTTGATTATGCATTTCATTAGTCAAAATAGTTTTTAATTGTACACTTCATTAATTAAAATAGAGTCTTATATTGAAATAGTCTTTTAACATTGACTTAGCTTCATTCATATATGGATTGATACGATAGTAATTAAATATTTATAAAGACTTATATGAATAAGTAAGCATAGAAGGACTAATAAGACAATATTAACTAGACATTTTAACGTGAATGACTATTTCTATTTTGAAATTTTGATATTATAACTACTCGTTACATATTCAGGAACCAAAATGACTATTAACCTTAAAAATAAATAAAATATAACCAAAAATTATTTTATTTAGATCACATTCAAATTATCCTAAATAATTTGTTATTCGTTCAAATTCATTAATCACTAAATTCAATTGTTTGTTTTTATATAAGAAGGAAAAAGTCTTCGTAAACTTAGCTAATTGACAATAATAATATACAGTAGAACAAAAAATACTACTGTATAAGAAGGAAAAAAAAAAAGTGCATTTAGTTTTGTAACCTCGTTTTCTGTATCTGAAACTAAAACAGTATTGACCCTTTTCAGTGTAATGTGTGTTCTTTTATGTGACTTCTCAGTGGGGCTTCTCTGCAACACTTCACTTTCCACTTCCTTCTCTAAATTATTCTTTCATTTTCAACTTTCGTATCATTATTAAACTCCATTGCATATTTATATGCTTTTCAATGTCAATAATTATCCTCATGCATTTATGACACTTATATTTAAGTCGGTTTACTTCCACAACACTCTTTCTTATCTTCTCTCTTACTCTTATGATGAATAGTGGACTCTGAATTTGTTTTCGGCTATTAGCATCTATAAGGGTAGTATTAAAAACACTCAGAAAAAGACAAAGTTGTGTGTCATTATTGTTATTTATTGTTATGGTTTGGTAATGAGTTGGTGAAAGGGAAAAATGGGTAAAGCACCTTGTTGTGAGAAACATGGTGTGAAAAGAGGAGCTTGGACTCCTGAAGAAGATGAAGCTTTAGTTGATTACATCAACAAACATGGCCATGGAAGTTGGCGTACACTTCCTAAACATGCAGGTACTGTCAAACTTTTCTTTTTACACCCTTTTTTTATTGCTTTTGTGCTGTTTTGTTGGTACTTTTTTTTTGTATGGCTTTTATGATTGAAGCACCTTTCTGTTATGTTGTTTTCTCACAACTTAGTTTTCATAGTCTTCAAGGTTTTTAGATATTAACAGCATGATTAAATTAAATTAAAGCCATTTTGTTTAGGCTTTTAGTTTTTCTTATACTGTGTGTGAAGACTAATATTTGGAATGAAAATTTTCATTTCTAAGCCTACTTACTCTTGAAGAAATTTCAATCTCAAATTCACAATGTAACTCTATTTTTGCTCCCAATTGTGTTCTCTCCCAGCAGCAATTTCAGCATGTTATAGTACCTTTTTCTATGTTACTGTTCCTTCATGTCATGAAGCGGATGATTGTTCAACATTTAAAATATTCTTATTAGCCTAGGCTCCCAATTGTGTTCTCCAAGAGACTTTAACTCTGTCCCTTGAGGTTGGCGCGAGCATGAACCCGAAGACCCGTGTCATCTCTGTCTATTTTGACCTGCAAAGCTCTAGGTTTGATGGGTCTAGCAATGAGTTAGGGTCTTAAATTTAGGGACAGGTTAGGGTTAAGTATTACCTCTCTCAATAGTCTATTATTATAAACAAAAAAAAAAATTGTGAAATTTATAATAGTTAAGGTGGAAATTTTGTAGCAAAAGAATTCCTATTGTAAAAGTCTTGTTTTGAGTTTGAATGCATGGTAGAATATTTAAAAAAAACAAATCAAACTTTCACTTCTAACTTTTAGTCATAATTGTTTGATTATCTTAAATTTGTTGCAATTGTCCTTCAATACGACTCGATCTGAATCCCATCTTAAATAGACCGGTCATAGTTTTACATGTAGAGCATCAGGTTTGTTCGTGTCTAGGAACAATGGGTTAGGGTCTAAAGAAGAACAGGTTTGCCCCTTGCTCACCTCTTCCTTGAGATTACTAGGTCAAACTTTTACACTGATCTGACACTTCAAGGCATTGCCTACGGTAACTAAATGTGCTGCCATATATGCAAAGAGTGAACCCAAGACCGTGTAACAGGGAAAGACGGAGTCTTGCAAATTACTAATTTAATTTAATGCATGTTTACTACAAGTAGGTCTCCTAAGATGTGGCAAAAGTTGCCGGCTTCGGTGGATAAACTATCTTCGTCCCGGCATCAGGCGTGGCTCATTTACTAATGAAGAAGAAACTACTATTATTCAATTTCATGCCATGCTAGGCAACAGGTACGTCACTGCTCCATTATCAACTCGTCTTGATCCTAAAGGTTCATTCCACTCATAACCTGCTAAAAAAATGCATTGCAGTATAAAAAAAAAATGTTGGATTGATCTCTACTTGTGTGATATTACATTCACTTTGCATGTAACTGATAACTATGCAATCTTTCTAGGTGGGCTGCTATAGCAGCTCAACTACCAGGAAGAACAGACAATGAGATTAAGAACTATTGGAACACCCATTTAAAGAAACGTGTCCGTCAATCACTAGGGGAAAAACATCCATGTCTCCTTTCTGATAGGAATGTCCAGTCTAATTCTCCTTCTACACGCCACATGGCCCAGTGGGAAAGTGCAAGGGTTGAAGCAGAGACGAGGCTGTCGTTGGAGTCCACTTTGCTTAATTCAGGCTCTACGACTAAAACATATCCTGATTACTTTCTTCAACTTTGGCATTCTGATGTTGGAGAGAAATTCCGTGCAGGAGTAGTGTGTCAAAGCATTGTCTCGCAAGCATCATCATCATCGCTATCCTCATCGAAATTGGAGGAGTCGTGTTCAGATGTCTCGTTGCAGGTGAAAAACAACGGAACACAAAGCCTGAAAGTGTCAACACCAAAGCTTGAAGATGTCAACGTGATTGAGGAACAAAAAGCCAGTAGCTACAAACTGAAGCTTGAAGATGATAGATCTGGTTCAGATTCAGGAAACTATGAATTTCTTGATGCTTCTGATTCTGCACTGAAGCACCTACTGCGAATGCCTGATGAAATAGGATTCCTGGGACATACCGACAATTTCTTGAATCTCCTTGATGGTAGATGTGACTAAGTGCATGTTTGGTATCACAGTGAGCCATCCTGATACCAATGCTTTGACAAACCGTGATACCAAACATCCACTATGTTAGTTAGTCTCTTAAATAGAGAAAGGCAAATACTCTGATATATGGTAGAATAGTCAGTTTTCTCAACCTTTTTGTGATATCTTCATTTTTGAAAAGTGCATGCACCATATAGCTGACTTCCAAAAGTAAGGTGAGATCCATGTTTAGAGGGGAAAAGGGTGGACAGAGAATGGTTATAGATCAATGGATTAACAACTAATGATTTTGTGTAATTATAATGTCCCAGGTTTCATGATGATCTGTGTTTTGTTATATTCACAAAGTGTTTTCATTGGTGTTTCTATCTTTGCCAACATCTAAGAATGAGTGAAATAGTGGTCTAATACAAGGAATTTATATTGCACAAATTGAATTAGAATTAAATTGTTTTTATTCCCAAAGTAATGGATATATACAACAAGCAAATATATATCACTATGCACACAGAATAAATTAACATAAACTAAAAAGACACCAAATCACACATGAAGAAAACACACAGTAATTAATAACACATCATATTTTGTTGACCACAAGCTTCAACATTGTAGCATTAGAAAAGACCAAAGAGTTTCTTTGGAGCTGTTCCTGTTGCCCTGTATTTTGCAGCAACCTCTTCTGCTTTGAGTAAATCTTCACCTTTCTTTGCCTCAATCATAGCTCTCTTTTCTTCAGCTGCCTTGTGAAGTGCTGCTATTTTGTTTTTCATTTTCTCTGCATATTCTCCCTTTTTCTTCTCTAGTTGTTCCTATTCACAGTGAAAGGTAATTAAAGTTAATTGTTCCCCCATATTTTGTCACATTCAATGTTATAATTAATAAAAATAAAATAAGTTCTTACCTCAAGTTTTCTCAATTCAGCTTCTTTAGCAGCTTTCTTACTGTTCTCCCATGCTGTTATGGTTGAAAGTTTTCTCTGAGCTCTGCTCATCAAATTCATTTCAATTTAACTTCTATATGTAATAAGGTTTTAAAAATTTGAAGAAACCAAAAATGCACATTAAGCATTAGAATGTGCAAGCTCATACTTGTTCTCTGCTTTTGACTTTTCACTTTCTTCCCATGCTTTGATTAGTGACAGCCTCTTTTCTGTTGCAACTCTTGTAAGCACAGCATCTGAAGAAGAATGAAATGTCATAACTTGTAATGTTAGCATATGAAGTGCATAAAGGGAAATTGAGTGCTACAATGACAAGATATATACCACGGTCGATAGAGCCCTCTTTTGGTTTCTCTTCAGCAACTTCATCAGTCTCTGATAGTAAACCAAATTAACAGCAGAATTATATCAATGTGATTATACGTGGTCGATGTGAAGGTGACTTAAAAAACAAATATTACTGATGAATGGTTCCTAAAACATGAAAAGGGTTAAAGGTTATATTGGGCCGAACTCAAACTCATAAAACCGGTTAGTAAGGTGGGTACTCCCCTCACTTATAAACTCGTGCTCAGGCCAACGCACCGGTTACAAGAGCAAACCAAGGAGTTTCTTTTCTTTAAATTTGTGCATATTTTGGGCTTCAATTTGCAAAATTTGGACCTTTACTAGAATCTTAATACATGTTTGGATGCATGGAAAGTTTAAAGAAATCATGGTGACACATCCTAATTATATTAAATTCACTTGTCAATTTAACCATACACTTAATTATCCTGTAGTTGGATGGTAATTTGTAAACATAGCAACTTGAAAATATAGCTCTTCCTAATAGAAAATCATCACAGAAATTCCAGCAAAAGGAAACACAACATAAAATAATCAAGTATGTCAAAATTAGCATAAAACTTGATTAGTAAATAATGAGTTTTGACTTTTCTTTGTTAAAACTTTTAATAACCGCCCTTCATGAAACTCAATAGGAAAGAAAGAAAGATAAAAACATCCCTTCTATTAAAAGTAATAATTTACACACAAAAATTGTTTAAATTATTAAGAAAACAGAAACTATAAGACAAAGAAGAACAAATTTTAGACCTTGAATTCAATTTTGCTATTAAAACTGCAGAAATTTTTAAACAAGTCTCAACCCTAAACTATTTCGCTTATATGTATAGAAACTAGAACTACACCAAATAAAAAATAAGTATTGATATTTATTTTTTTTACTCATGTAAACTAGTCGTTGAAAAAATCAATTATAGGAAAAATTTGAAGATGGAAAATTACACAGGAATGAAAGTTTTTTATATTAAAATAATCATGAAACTTAAATATAAAATTTAAAGTGGTCACCTTATACCAGTCCGAAAAAACAAACCAAAATAGATAGATAAAACATAGAGCATAACCACTGACACCTTTTTTCTATAATTAAATTGTTTCCTAGGCAACCAATAAAATATAAACACATGAATTTAGAAGAATATGTATATATTTTAGTGTCATACTCTGAACTATGACAAGAGCTTTGGAGTCATCAACAACAGGAGGAGGATTGTTATCTTGTGGAATTACAGATTTCTCCTCAGCTACATCTTTCTTTGGAGCCTCAGAGGGAGGAGGAGGAGGGGTAGTAGTAGTAGTAGTCTCAGTTGAAGCAGGTGGTGGTGGAGGATTCGATGTTGATTCAGATTCTATCTTTTTTGGTTGCTCTTGATCTGTCATTTTTGTTTTCTTTCTCTTTCTAGGAAAGAAGACTTGGAACAACTTTTTTTGGTGTTTGTTGTAACAGAACACACGAATATAATTCAACAAAGTAAGTAAGATTGAGATAAGAAAGATATTACAAGTGTTGGAGAGATAGGGTTGGTTGAGATATTATAGTTGTAGAATGAAAGGGTAACTGTTACTGCAAATAATAACTTCAAAATTCTACTAAAAGGCTTAGCTGGGTGGGTTTATTGGTAGGTACTCTTATGAGTTGGCACAGCGCACCAATAGGGACAGACAACTTATTACACATCTATCAAATATCTTCAACATTAGGAAGTAAATAAATTCAATAATCATGGAGTACTATTCGAGTAATTGATTGCTTATACGACATGGGAGTATTAAACTATTATTTGTTAAATAAGTTTATGTCATAGGACAAAATGTGGTGAATATGTTATTATTTATTGATATGCAAATATTTCATAAACAAGATACTTAAAAAGAAAGTTATGTCATCAAATATTGTTTTAGTTTGTAAAAAGTTGTCTCGTCGTACGTAAAGACGCGTGTTCAACTTTTACTATCAATTTAAATATCTATTTAGTGAATGGTCGATAAAAACTTGTAAATTCTTTTTGAACTTTGAGTTTGCTCTAATCTTGATGAGCTTCTAAAATAAAAAAAATCAAACATTTTGTTAAATTGAAAGCCAGGTATACTTTTGATAAGTAAATCAAATGAAACACCCATGAAAATAGTAATGATTGTCGTTTAAGGTACATAGTCTTTTGTGATTAATCATATATATTTGTATCCCTACAAGATATTTATCATTTAACTGTAGTAATTATGAAAATTTTATTCTATGTTTAGTTTCCCACTTATTTGTTTGAGTAAATTATATGTCTAAGAGATGCTTGCATTGCATTATTATGATCGTTTAAAAATTAAATATGCATTATACTTTAATCTAATTTGACATAAATAAAAAATTTCATGAAAAAAGTTAACTATAAGTCAACATTTTATGTAAAAAATCTGTAAGTCAACATTTAAGAAACAATTTTTCTTTCTTTGAAAAGTTTATTATTAATTTTATGAGTTTATAATATGAAAGTCAATTTTAAACAAATTTTTTTTATCAGTTTAAGTAGTTTGTTCAATATTTTATTTTATCAAGCATTGCCTCATAGTTTATGATAGCTTTTAATTATATTAAAATAAAGAAATTTATAATGAATAACACACATTGTGTTTCACTGTAATTGCCCAATATTTTTATGTTAATGATATATGAATCAAAAATAAAATAAAAAGCATGCATTGCCAATTTAATTATATGAAAATGGATTAAAGTGCTTATTAAGGGAGATAAGTGTGAATTTTAGCATATATGGGAGGAGGTTAATATAATTTAAGCTTGTCTCAAGAGAGAAAAATGTAATTTTCTCAGATATATTTTACATGGAAGGGGGAGAAAAATGTATATTTTAATATAAGATGAGTGATTAGCACAATTTAAGCATATATCAATGTAGGGATGAAAAATTTATTCTTTACTTCATCACGAATGGTTTTCTTTGATTTGCCGATTGAACAAACAGAAATTCATTAATATCCTAATCCTAAACCTAATATGTCAATTATTTGATAAAAAGACATGTTAAATCTATGAACTATTTTCCTTTTCCCCCCTCTTTTCACACTGTTCTCGTATATTATTTCTAAGAAATTCTTTCGTAGTCACAAACACAAATGCACAGTGTTTGAGCACACACACATTACAAGATTTTTTTTAGTAATGAAAAAAAATTAATAATAAAATGATTTAGTATTTCAAAAAATGACTAAACAATATTTATTTGTGTTTGTGTCTATGGAAGAATGACTCATTATTTCCACTCATATTCTGTTGTGTGATTGGTAAGAGATTCTTTCATTTCTTCTTTGAGAAAGACAAAGGAATCTTTTGACATGGGACCCTAGCCTTAAAGATGGTTGCTGTCTCTTTCGACACCACTTGCATATACAGGGTTTATCCATCAAATGTGAGGTTTAAAGCTAAAGTTGAAGTTAATCCTTTGTAAAGTTGAAGTTAATCCTTTTTAAAAACTATAAAAAAAAAATACAAATGTCAAAAAGACAAAAATGAAATGAAAAAAAATAAAAACCTAAATTGTTACCTGAAATTAATTTAAAAGACTCAAAGTGTGATTTTGCCAAAATTAAATTGAAAAAATAAGAGAGTCTTCAACATATACATGATTTCTCTTTTAATTGATTCCCTAACGCCCTACAGTTAACTTGTTGTGCACATGACATGAGAGTCTTCAACATTTCACCTATTTGTTTTCACTTTTCACCAAACAAAAAGGCTTGATCTCAATCAATTTCATTTTCAAATTGGAGTAAGAGTTAAAACAAAGTGTTTTCTTCTTTGCCTTCACTTATAAAATGGGGAAATAAATTATGTATATGAAGTGGATAACAAGGGTGCTGAGAAGTAGTAATTAATAAAAATTAAATGGATTTATCTGCATAGGTTAAGATAAGGGAGCTAGGTGGTTAGGATTCCAATAATGCTTAAGGCTACAAATAAATAAATAAAAAAGAGAGAAAAGAACAAGAAGATAGTAGTACAAGGTTTGTTTGGTCGATCGATCAAAACCAATTGCTAAATGTAAAAGAAAGTGGGGGCAAATGCCAAACAGTCGTAGTCTTGGTTCCTTTCCTTCAAGAGTGACGACAAAAACTCCTTTATGGTCATTCCATGCATATATGTCATTTTTGGTGTGGTGAAATTTCACGTGAGGGCATCATTAAGTTCCTTAATAATATTGTTTGAACTTCAACTGGATTTTCCAGAATTATACTCATTGTTTCTTTTCTTCATTTTTTATGAATTCTTTTATTGATTATTATTTATCTGTAATTTTCAAAATTTAAGAAAACATTGATTTATTTATTTTATTAATAACATCATTATCATGTAGGTGGACATTGATCTATCCATCTTTTTAAAGAGAGATCATAGTCGTTCGTCATAGCAAATCTTAAGTCTAATGTTTTGGATGAAATTCTATCATTTAGTATTACTATTTATTTTAATTGAAAGTCAAATTAGGATTAATGTAGATTTGATTTGTTAAAATTGACTTAAAGATTAGCTTAAATTAGATTTGATTCAAAATTTAAATAAAGATTAAATTCAATTAGGTAAAAAAAAGTATAGAATTATAAATAAAATGTCTAAAATAGAAGTCATAGTTTGTGTTTAAATCTCAAATTTGATTTGAGAAATTTAAACACCCATATTCTACCCAGATCTTCTATTAGACATTAGAATCACCTACCTTAAATAAATATCATTCAATATCTACTTCTCTATTCAATGTGGGACTTTTAACCCACAATACACACATCAAATATAAGACCTCAACCATATAAACAGATCGTATTCCCTTGGTCCCAAGTACAAGAAACTAACAATAGCAGACATGATATTACTTAAATTAATTGTACCAAATACATGCCATGGAACTGACTCGCGTCTTAACTCTGAACTCCCACCAGGGTAGAAAAATACCACAAACCCAAATATCCACTGCAGGTATAGAAAATATAATATGTTAGGAAAATTGGATGATAATTGTGTTATAATATAGCATGATGTCAAATCAAATGATTCATTTGGATAAGCCAACTTCGGATTTTCAATTCAGAGTTTGCACTTTGCACCATTGTGTTTATGCCTGGTGATTACCTAGCTAATTAAGTTAGTTGGTTAGTCATGATTTAGTCATGAGTCAGTTCTTTCAGTTGATTTTCTATTTAATATAATATTATCCCCTTCATGTATTTGTAGACAAACACTAATTTAAAGATCATTAGTGTTTTTTTTATTAAATTTAAGTTTACATTAAATTGTTTTTTATTAATGACATCGTTAGTGTGTAGACAAAGTTTTCTAATTACACCATATTAATTTCAGGTTACACCCCAAAGTGACAAAAATACCCCTACTTTTTTTTCAAAATTTTAGTCATTATCTTTTTAATTGATTTAGGTAAATATGTGATCTTAATTTGCCCACACCTACGTAAATTAAATTCACGTGCAATTAGAACAAAACAAAAGAGATAAACACGAACTTAATTAAATAAGCCAAGTTCGGACTCATTAATGCGATATTGCTACTTTTTGAGTTGGTTTTATGCTTGAACGAAAATTTTCATAAAAGTATGATTGTGGAAGTTAATGTTAATTCATCCACCTTAGCCTTCGCTTCATCAATAATCAGAAACTTAAATGAAGTTAGTTTTTTCATCCGACGTCAAAATGATATTTTTAAACTTACACGCACCATAAATTATGTTTATACTGATCCAAGCCAATATACAATTTCATGTTTCGTGGATACTATTGAAGATCAAATACAAGCCGAGTCCAACCATATAAACAGATCGTATTCCCTTAGTCCCAAGTACAACAAACTTACAACAGCAGAATTGATATTACTTAAATTAATAAATTCATAAAAACATAATGTCATTGCCAAGTGAAATCTATATGGGTGCGTAGTCATCAGCAGCCGGAGGAGCTTGAGATATGGCAGATAATACAACAAAGGTGCCAAATAAGATTGTGATTATAGCATTGAAGTTGACAAGTAAAGCTTCAGCACCATATTTTGCCACTCCTGAACTCTCCAGGAATGTAAGCTTCTCCAGAAACCCTAGAGAAGAAGTGGCGAGAGCCAAAATATACACAAACAGCCCAAATAACACGTGCCATGGAACTGACTCACGTCTTAACTCTGAACTCCCACCAGGGTAGAAAAATACCACAAACCCAAATATCCACTGTAGGTATAAAAAATAAAATACAATATGTTAGGAAAATTGAAAGATAATTGTGTTCTAATACAGCATTATGTCAAATCAAATGATTCATTTGGATAAGCCAAGTTCGGATTTTCAATTTAGAGTTTGCACTTTGCATCATAGTTACTTAGCTAATCAAGTTAGTTGGTTAGTTATGTACTACGATTATTGATTCGGTTATGAGTCAGTTCCTTCTCTTAATTTTCTGTTTTATCTAATATTATCCCCTTCATGCAAGGGAGAGTAACAAATTAATAGAGAAGTAACTGAAGAACTCGTACACAACTTAATAATTGGATCATAACTACCTAACTCAAGTCCTAATAGTATAAGATATAGTTTGAGTTTGTTACAAGTGGTTAGAGTTTGTTAAAGATAGTTACAACTTACAAGTTGGCTAGCATTAGTTGCAAATTAGTTAAGATCTGTTAATATAGTTAGGACCACTATATATATAAAGTGTATCCTATACTCATTGTAATAAACTTTTCCCATTCTCTCGATTTCAAATAATCAATCTTTTCTCCTTGTAGACTATGGCAGCTAGCTGACATAGAATCCACTGTCACAGTGCCAAGCCATGGCGATGGCGTCAATTTGACAACACTGATGCATTCACAGTAAACAGCAGCGCTAATGGCAATAAGAGACCATATAATCATATCCTGGTTTCAATTAGACAATACCAGTACTATCAAATGGTTTACCTGAATGCCATAAAGGGAAATAACCCCAATTCCAAGCCATGAATGCAAGCTGTACAGATTGGCAATTCCGCTTTCATTGTGATTCTTGAATGCAGCACAAATTCCAATTATTCCAAGTACTAATGCATGGGCGTGGAGTACAAGGTGTATCAATTTCTTTACTTCCTTCTTCAATGGAAGAGATTTGTAACTGATAATAGCTGCAATTTTTATTTTATGAATCAGCTTGTATGTCAACAAAAATCCACTATGGCAAATGACTCATAAATCAGTAACATGTGAAGTGCGAACTTATTTTGCTTACCTTCACCTCCAATTATTATGAATCCAATAAGCATAAGAACAGGATGAAGCTGAATTAAGAAAAAATATATGTTAGGGAAATCACAAATGATATATCAGAGCTAAAAAATAAATACTTTTCTTTGAATATTTTTGTGATTAACAGCAAGTGAATAATATTATATGATATTAATCAACTTGCCTAATAAATTATTCATCCTACATTTCTTTGACTTCATTCATAATGCATGATAAAATATCAGGACTTAATATGATTGTTTATTTTTTTTTGGTCAAGACTTAATATGATTATTTAAATTGGAAGGAACACATCTCTGAATATCAGTTTTTTAAAATTACAAACCACCTAATCAAAATGATCATATATTATATTAATTTGAATCTAAAGGAAAGAGGCATATGAAAATCACAAGGTCAATTGCTTATAAGTGCAAGACACTTCGTGTCAGAATTTGGGGTCTAACCCATCCTTACAAAACCGACTTGTAAGGTGAGGATTGTCTCCTCTTTATAAACTCCTATCAAGAGTTTTATCTATCCGATGTGAGACTTGGGTTTTTCCCAATACTTCAAATTTTCTAACTCAAATCAACTTGAACTAGAAAATAAGCAATTTCACTGTCTTAATTAACACCATTGAGAATGGATAATTCAAAGGCCAATAATAGCACTAGTGAACAATTTTGAAAAATATCAAAAGTATGATTTATTTTATCCATATCTAGTGCTTGAGCCGGCACTACAGGAAAATCCATTTTTCATTCAAATGAACAGATAAGTATGTGTTGTCAATAAGCCCATCATGTATGATAGAAAAATTTGGACCCCATCAATTATAAAATTCCAAAGAAGTGGGTACGGAATGGGGCCAATAATCAAACATATAAAAAAGAATATTTTTCTGACTTGAACAAATAATATTAAAGACGACAAAAAAACTTATTTGATCCTAAAATTTGTTTGAACCATAGAGTGAAAACTCCACATAAAGAAAACAATAGTAGTAAAAAAAATTCAATTCTCTTTCCTTCTCTGATATTTTTTTTTTATAAAAACAATACCAATTTTACAAAAGGAATTGGACAACTATAATGATGCCAATGACTTTTAAATATAAAAACAATATCTCATATTTTATTTATCACAAGTTGCAGTAGTAACGGGCTAGCCAGCCTCATAAAGTATATAATATCACAAGAGATACATGCACCACGTTAAGATTTTTTATGTTTTTCGTTAATAGTAAACTGATTTACTTTTTTTGGCGAAATAATAAACTGATTTTGCAATGAATGAATCATATCAAACTTGTTCAAGTATTTTGAAAGCAGAGATACAATTTAATTAATGCACCACCAGTCAAAATAGTACGATAGAATAATTCTTTTGATTACAAGTACCATAGAATAATTCAATTGTACAACTAGCTTCCAGTCAGAAAGAAAACAAAAACTGTAGCTTAATTTTTCTTTAATTAATTAAAAATTATTTCCTTTAAATAAATTAATCACATAATAAACCCCACTTTTTACTGCGTATAAACACCATTTATTATTGACTAGTTAGACTAATAGGTGAGATAAATCTGGAAAGAAAGAACTTTGATCTCAAACATTCCACAAGTTCTAGTTTTCAACAATCACATAGAAACAAAAATAAAATGAAAATTACACAAGTGGTTCATAATTCAAAAAGCTAATTGCAAGTTTACTTTATCGAAAGAAAGTAGAATAAAATTGAGAAACTAAATAATATTGAATTGAATAGAATAGGGAGTTTGGAGAGTACATTGAAGATTTGAGCTTTGTTGTCAGAATTCCAAGCCAAACCACCTCTGAAGTGTAAGTTCCAGAACAAGACCAAGATGATGGCAACAATACCAAGAAGATGAGCAACGTAAGTGAAGGGAACAGCAGGTACACCTAACGCCATATTCTTCTATGTTTGTGTTTGTGTTTGTGGAAAGTGTAGATTCTTATTAGAACATAGAAGTGGGAAAGTGGAAAATGGTAGTTAAAAGCACACAGCAGACACGAGCGAGCTTCCTCGTAGTCGTAGTCGTAGGTGAGATACACGGTGTGTAGACTTGCAAATCCTCACCTAATCAACGTACGATGCTTATCGAAATCTTTCTCTTTCCATCTAGATGCTTGACACGTCGTTCTTTCTCTTACCACTCTTTTAGACGCATACAAATGGAAAATTTTAAATGAGAAATTATTATTTTTAGTAGAAAACCAAAAATAATTTTGTTATGTCATTTAATATCATTTATATTTTAATTTTTATCATTTATGTTTTTTTTTTACATTTATATATGTTCAAATAAATTTTATTTGTTATGATATCTGATTTTCAGTCACCTTTAGATATGATTGTTGATACTGAGGAGAATGATTTTCATCTACATGCAAACTTATTTTCTTTTATTAGGAAGCTCTTTTCTCTTTTTTGTATAGTATCTTTTATTTTACTCACACCTTGAAAGAAGACAACGAATGTGCTGATTGTTTGAGTAAATTTGGTGCTACTCATGTCGATTTCTCCTCTCCCTCAACTCAAATTTATTCTGCTTGCAAGCACCTCTTGGGGTGTTTGGGCAAAGGATTTCTTAGTTTGCTTTTCTTTTCCTTTATTTCCTTTTAATCAAAAAATAAATAAATTTTATTTGTTGTGAAGAATTGTTCTACTTCTACAACTTTTTGCCGTCCCTTTTTTTTTAAAACTAAGTTGAAAAATACTTGTTTGGTTACAAACATTTAGACATTTCAATTTGGCGCGCACATAAACTTAAGAAAATGTTTAAAAAAAATGAAGAATTCAATAATGTATATTTTTAAAATAATTAAATGGTATTTGTTCAAAAAATAAATAAATGATATGTATTCTTGTCCGTATGTCTAAGTAATGTACTCAAATATTTGTGGCCAAAAAATTAAATAAACGATATTTGCTCAAAAATAAATAAATGATATGTATTCTTGTTCGTGTGTCTAAGTAATGCACTCTAACATTTGTGGCCAAATAAGATTTCATCCATTAAAATTTTCAACTATGCATGTTTTAGTATGTTATTTTGTTAGAGTTCAAAGGAGAGGTATGTAATTTTATACATTCATTCAATGAGAATCCATTATTCTAAAACATCATCATACTCTTATAACTTTTTCTGAAGAAGGGAAAATAGATTAGATTACAAAAGACCTAAACTACCCGGCATAAGGTGTGTCAGGAAGAAAAGGCTAAGTCAGAAGATTACAAAGTTGAAGAAAAAAGACAATGAAAGAAAAAATTACATGTTACGTTATGACTTCTAAGCACATAACTGGGTTAAGCCATCAAGCATGATAGCCAAAAGAAAAAGCAACGTTTTCAACCACCAAAACGTCTGAAGCTTAATTTTATCAAGCAATTGATGTAAATAGTGTTCCTTGCAAAATAAATTATTTTTATTAGATGATAGTGTAAAACTATTTACATCTTACAATGTCACTTTATTCTAATTATGTTATGCTGGGTAAAGATTAATTTTAAATCATTTGATTTTATGAAATTTATATTGGTTAAAGGTACGAATTATACATCCATTGTGTTCATTTTAAAAGTATAATCATCAAAAACTTGGTGATTTTGGGCATATTCCTTTAGTTTACTGTGTGTATAATAGTTAGTTAAAGTGTTAGCGAATATACTCAAAAAGGTCATTATTGTTATTGTGATTGTAGGATCTCGGACGACGTTTGTTTAAGGTCATCAAATTCTAAGTGGTGTTCTTATTGCCACTAAGGTTGTTAAGGAAGTTAAGAAGAAACAACGAACTTATTATATTGAAAACTAACTTCGACAAGGCTTATGAATAAGTGGATTAGAGGTAACTCAATGATTAAGATAACAAGTTTTTAGTCAAGATGGAGGAGATGGAATACGGAGTGGTTTAGTTTAGCTAGTGAGATTTCTACCAAATGATTTTTTGTCCGAAGAGGATTACGCCATGGTGGTCCTTTTCTCTCTGTTTCTATTTTTATTAGTCTTTCTACATAGGATAATATTACACTCTATATCGCAACTTCTATGAATCTACATTGTGAAAGTGAATGCAGTTTATTTGAAATTTCTGAACTTGTTTTTAGAGTGTGCATTTTTGGTAATGTTTGGAATTAAGTCTTGATTTAGATGGGTATTATCGGTGTAAAAACAAATAATGTATTGGAACATGTTCAATAGTGTTGATTTGCTTTAATTCTTGTCCCTTAAGAATCAGAGTGTTAACACAAAAGATAAAGTGCACCACGAGATATCATCAAACTATAAAGTTGTCCAAAATATAGAAAGATCATAATGATTGGTCTAATAAAAAAGTACATAAATAAAAGTAATCAAGCTAAATTTCATCATTCATATTACCATCAATCTCGCCGTTCCCATTAGCACCCTCTCCTTTTAGTTGAAACGGAGGGACCTGGTTAAGCATAAAACTCCCAAATATTTGCTCCATGTGCTCCATCTTTTCTTTTATAATCTTTGTTCAAGACTTTTTAGCACAAGTTCAGCGGTTAGTGCTTCAATCTTAGCTTGCATAACAACAACTTTTTTCAAAAAAGCCTACATCAATAGAAATTGAAAGTGATGATTTCTAAGATACTACAACAACAACTTGAGATACGAATCCAAATATATGTCCCTTGTTAATTTTATTTATGTATTTAATTGGGGACAAAAAATGTGTTTTTTAATCATTTACTTAATCAACCCTTAATTTATATAAACATATTTAAATCCACTTGAGTTGGTCTTGTGGTAATGGTTTGAGATCTGAGACTGAGAGTGTGCTACTACTTGAGGTCTTAGGTTCGATTCTCCCCAGTGCCAATTTAGGCGGACTAATTTAACTTCTTTAAAAAAATATATATAAACATATTTAAATTGTAATTTCAACAACAAGAATTACATTACTACGATAACATATACGCGAATTACATTACTACGATAACATATACGCTCTCTCTGGAAGCGTAAGTTAATGGTCATCATCATTTTTCTCATTGAGATAATGATTTAATTGATATCAGTTTGATTAAAACAACAAAAAATAAATATATAACTCGTATTCAAGAGACATCAATCATGTAAGTGTTTTAACCGTAAATATAGAAAAGGCAATAACTTTTACTTCTAAAAAATGTTGTTAAAATTTTTGATAGTTTTAAACACTGATCCACAATAAACTTTTTTTACGGAAACAAACTTAAGTGGTATCATCGATAGGAAATAGTTCAATACAAGTAGGAATAAACTCAAAAAATACGACGACTAGCACAAAAACATGTCACCCTAGTTAAAGTATGAGCAATTGTGTTCGTTTGTCGTCTAATAAACTTCACCTCAAAGTTGAAAAATAAATAAAATTGGTCCTTAATAGCATAAAGTAAACCATGAAATTGGTCCACAATGAACGGATACAATAATTTTTATTTGTTTAAGGAGACTTGGACAATAATTTTTAAACGTTCCATCCTAACACCCACCTTAACCTATATCTATGAATAAATAATAAAAACCAACAAATTTCTTTTAACATATCAATTATATATTCTATATAAAAGATTATTTACATCTTACATATCATAAAAAGTGATTTTGAATAGTAAAAAATCGTGTGTGGAGCAAAATATCATTTCCTGGGATGTACTTAGACACGAATCAGAACAAAATGCATCTTACACGTTATGTTGATCTATGCAATGTCGTTTTCTTTTGTAAAGAACAAATAATTAATACAACCTTACCCTTCTTCAATGGAGAAAGGGACAGTGAAGAGCAAGGTCCATCACTCCGAGCCGGAATTAGCTAGCGGAAATATTAGACCCACATCATGTGTGTTTTTCCTTCTTAGTACGGATGTACAAAACGCGGTTCGGTCCTTTAATTTATGATTCAGTTTGGCAAAACAAGAAGCTTGCTTACATTGGATAACTTATAAATTCGTCGGATAGAAAAAGCATGTTTTGTAGCGGTCTTTTTACAATGATCTTATAATTTATTTTAAGAGCTTATATTTTGTTTTTCAAACTCTATTATAAATAGCGTCTGAGTTTATAACTTATTAATTTTTTTTCATCGTTAACCTTATTATTTTATCTAAAACACATATGTACCCTTTATCATAATTAATTACGGCGAATACAATATTTATGTTTTGGATTGGACGTCAATAAAAGATCATGCTAATTCCCTTTCAAATAAAATATCATGTTAATTCTTCGAATTAAATTCGAAACAAAATATTTCTCGTTTATGTTGTCCTATCGTATTCTTTATATTTTTTGACATAACGTATGCCTTTTGATTTTTTGACAGAATTTTCCCTAAATTTTTTTAACATATTGTACCCTTCTTTTTCTTATTATTAAAGTGAATTTTAGTTTGTATTTATTTTAAGAACCCAAATTTAATTTGTACATCAACAAATAAAATTCTTGTATCCCTAAAAAAAATCTTGTGAAAAAATAATTTAATGATAATATATATGAAAGATATTTAAATTAATAAATTTAAGTTAATAAATTCTAAATATAAAGAATATTGTTTAATGTCAGTTTACACGTATCAGTTAATTCAACCGCTAATTTTATTAAACACTTTAATTAGTTTATTAGTTATCAGTCATCAGACATCAGCTATAATTTATCAGCCATTTTATAAGTTATTCACTATTTTTATCAAACATAACATATACCAACACGTAAGCTTTGCGTTAGGTTTGACTTTGCCAGATCCTTAAAAATAAGGGTTATAAAATGGGAACAAGACATGAACCATACATACTAAAGAAGGGAACGGATCTGTGTTGATCCTTGGGTTATCCTTCCTGTCTCAATGTGTTTTAAGGAGAAGGGTGTTATTTTTATTCATAGTATGATGGTTTCTCGAGATCAAATTCATTTTCTATCAAATAAAAAAATAAAAAAATGTCTCAAACTTTCAAAAATTTGTTGAAGTTTGAGTTTAAACTTAAAGTGGTTATATTATTTTTATTCATATTTTTATAAGATTGATTTTGATCAAATTATGTTTATATTGTCCGGTAACAATATTTTGGTGACTTATTGATTATTTTTGTTTAACAACTTGATTTAATAGTATTATGATATGAGTTACTACTAGTTGATTAATCTTGTTATTCCCTTAAAAAATGTTCATGCATTACTAATTTGTTTCTCTTGTAATCAACTCGGTTTTTTCTTTTTATCGTTCGTCCTTATTGAATTTACACCTCGTCAAATTTTCTGAGATTAAGGTTTGGGTGATGGTCTAAAATGTTGAGTACAAGTTGGATTAAACAAATTAACAATCCATACTCGCCTATAGCAATTTGCTTAATTAGAGGGATGGTCCATGGTACATGTGTGTTGACTATCGTGTGACTTCAATGTCATCATTATTCGAGATCGTTTCACCCTACCCCCAATTGATGCATATAAGTTTTATCTTCTTTTTTTTAGGGAAGTTTTATCTTTTATAAAATAACATAAAAACGAGAGAGGAATGCAAATAGAAAAGTATGGTGTAGGTAGCTAGTAACTCACTTAAACTTACGGTAGGCTCGTCATGATGTCCTGTTTGCAAGACCCAAAGAACGCTGGGCTTATATCCAACCCAATTTCAAAGTTTTGTTACATTACATTGCTTAAAAGATGGGTATGAATATGAATAAAACGAAGAAGAAGTTTTATTTTTATTTTTACGGATTCAATTTGTATACATCAACAATGTGATTTTTGAATAGATGCATCCGATTAAATTACATCATAATACCATTTTTTTTATTCCTAATATCTCTCTATAAATATTTAGTTCGTCTGCTTTGATTGGATCAGGTGTAAAAAGAATTACATCGTTAGTTTATACAAATTTATCTTTTATTTTATTATTAAAAACTACTACTGTAAGTTATTTGTGGACTTTAATATTTGAAAATTTTACTTTTAATTCTGAAATCCAATGAGGCAAGTAAAACTATATAGAAAAATGTTAAATATATTTTTAATATCTATAAAATTTCAATATTTCAAGTTCAATTCCTTTCTTTAAAAAAAAAAAGTTCAATTCCTGAGTAAAAGTTCAAAAGAAGTTCGAGTCCTATATAAATCTTTTATTCTTTTCTAGTCCTCATCTTTTATAAAAATTGAGCACTTTAGTCACTGTTATTTGACGTTCAGTTTAGAAGTGCATGGGTTTGGCAAGCACTGTTGTGTTTACTCAATTTTTTTTTTTTAAGGAGTTTACTCAATTGGGTTATTAGTTAGGTTTGATTAGTAATCTATATTTTAAATATCCGATCACGAAATATTTAAATCAAGTGCACGTCCCACTACTCGAATCTAACCAAGATTCGCCATTTTAGGGTTCCAAAATATTTTGTTAAATATAGAAAAATAAATTACTCCCTCTGTCTCATAATAATAGTCTCTTTATTAATTTTTTTTCTCAAAATAATTGTCACTTTAGAGGGCACGGATCCTCTCCCGTGAAATAACCACCGGAGGCTGTCCTGTGAAGATCCACACCTTTCAATGTCTTTTTTTATTAATATAACTACTAGGTGCAAAAATAACTGTGTGGTGTTGATTTCACTGCAGACACTTTACACTGGAGAGGATCTACTCCCCACTTTCGAATATCAATGCATCACTTATTATTATTTTCCATTATTATACCATTATTTATTGAATTTCATCAAACTTAATTACTCTATTAATTACAATTAATAAGAGTGTTTTAGTAAATGATATTAATCTTACCATCAAAATCAACACAATTAATCATTTTTTTAATAACCGTGCATAAACCTTAGACAACTACTACCTCCGTTCCTTTTTAATTGTCACCTTTTGACATTTTACACAAACCAATACAATCAATAATTGTTACTACTTTTAATACAATTGTTTTTACTTTTACTATAATAGCCTTATTAATTTAATATTTCATTACATATGATTCTCTTTCCACAATAAATATTTAAAGGTAATATTGGTAAAACAACATTTAATGTTTCATTGAACTTTGAAAGTGACAGTTAAATAAGAACAAAAAATTTCTGTAAAAGTTACAATTAAAAAGGAACGGAGGGAGTATTATTTAGAGACGGAGGGAGTAATCAACACCAATAACATCATTTAAGATTCCCTAAAAAAATAATCATACAATATAAGATAACATAAGAACGTCTCAATAATGCATCTATATATCCCGTTAATATCATTATTATATTTATCATTGACACCAAGAGGTGATGGGATAAGATTCAGAGAACTATTTTGAAGCTTTGATTGATTGAATGATTTTTATAATGTATGATATGTTGGCATACGAAGGACCATGCAAAGGCAAGCCATGGCATAAACAATGAGTTGTGATAGGGGATACGTTGTGACTTCTTGGAAGTTCTACATAACATGACAACAAGAAGATTAGGATAAATTCACAAGTAACGAACTTCACTTTGCCACTCAGAAAGAGTCATTTGAACATATAAACATTCCAAAGCAAGAGAAAAAAAATGAGCAATTTTCAAATAGAGAGAATTTGTACATTGCGTAGTAGTGGAAATGGAGTTTTATACAACTATGAGAAGGTGGCATTGAGAATTAAAGCCAAGTCCTTACGAACGACGAGACCTTCCAATGGTTGGGTTTGGTGACCGTTGGAAGGTCATTATCTGTATTGTGGTGTTATGGAATGCGAGGATCCTATGTTAGATAGAACAATTCTTGGGACAAATGTATTTTCGAGGTAGGCCTGCTAAACACCGTTTCTTGTATCTTGCACCAGTCTCAAACATTATACAAATTTGGATAATTTTTAGAATGGAGATATCTATGAAATGTTTTGTCGAAGATAAATTTAGGGAAGTTTCCATACCATATCAAAATTAAGAATTTGAAATTGCTACCTTACTCTATACAATGTGAAATTCAAATTGATTATTATAATTCTTTCAAATAATGCAAAATAGTCTTTATAAATTTTCAAGAACTGCAAATCGGTCACTATAAATCTTTTTAAAATCGAAAATATAATTAGCATTCTATTTTTTGTATTAATTGATTTTTTTTTTATAATTAATTAGTTCGTAGTTAGGAACCTAATAATTTTTACAAATGTAATAAACCTCAATGTGGGTCTTCGTGAGTTTAACTCAGTTGATAGGGACAAATGTTTAATACATGTAAGGTCCAGGGTTCAAATCCCAGCCACCACAAAAAGAAAGGAAAAAAAAAACTCAATGTGGGAAAGTAGTCTAGCAATTTCGAAAGATAAGTATGGAGTATGTGGTAAGTAAAGCTTTTTACCTATGATTGTTTTAGCCGAGGTTCAAATTCATAATACTTTCGATCAATTTCACATTAACTTAGATTTATTCACCATTTAAGTCAAACAATTTACACCATCTGTTCACTTTTAAAAGTAAGAACCATTTTTTAGATTCATTTATGTGGATTTATATACACACATCATTTGTTCTATAAATCTAAAAAGTGTAATTTTCAAAATGAATTTTCTATAACTAACTTGTTGCAACCAATTATGGAGATTTACAGCCAACTACATCATAAAACCGAATACAGAATATCCAAGTCCATTGCTATATGTTGAAATTGTTCCACCATAACTTAGCATCACGTAGTATATGTCAGTCCATTTCTTAGCCAAACATGCTCAACCAATTCAGATGAGGTGTAGATATATGAAAATCTAATTTTCTTCCATCTCAATTTGTAATTTATTTGCTAATTTTCTATAATGGGAACTTTTTTTCTCTGACAATTTGTCAAAAAAGAACTTAGTATCATGGATGTTTAAAGTACCCACGTTTTATCAACGAGATTGGGTATAATAAAAAGAGTTAAACTCTTACAATATAGAGAATCAAAACCTAAATTTTAACCGAAAGATATATCTACATATTTAACGTATATCATGTCTCAAATAAGAATATCTCAAATAGATGAAACTACGAGAAATAAAACTAATGTTTTAAATCTAGACCGAACTTACCCTATCAATTAGTTGAACTAAGAAATTATCAATTGATCGACTAATTTGATCGTGGTTGTACCTAAGTTTAGTAGAATTGAGGTTGAACTAGGTCAAACCTGTTGCGGTTGAACCGCAATTGGTTTAATTGGCTCTTTATTACTCCCCCCGTCTCACAATATTAGTTGTTTAAAGTTTGTGCACGATTATTAAGGAAATGATTAATTGTGTTGATTTCAATGGTAAAATTAGTAGCATTTACTAAAACACCCTTCATTGACACCAAATACATCGGCAGAGAAGATAGACAGAAGCCATTGAAAAACAAAACCTAGAACACCTGATTAAGAGAACAGCGGCGGCGCGTATATATAAAATTATAATATCAGGGAAAAAATCAAAACCTTAACAGGAGGAGAGTCTAGGAGACACCCCATTTTAGTTATGGTGTGATTGATTTTTAGCCACAAGATTAAAAAATTGGATGAAGAAGATTTGGTGTCAACAAATTCAATGACATCTGGTGTCAACAAATCTTATCTCATCTAAAAAATATTTTTTTTATAGTATTCGTTACACATAACGGCCACATTTAAACCATTGATTTTCCAATTGAATGCTAGAAAAACCGACTTCATTATTTTAACTGAAAGGTTAATTTAATTCCGATTTTGCGGTTAACTTGTTCCCGAGTTGATGATTTTAATATTAATTAATTACCATTAATTATTCAGGCAGTGTCTCCTTTTGCTCATCCATATCCATTAGTCCAAGCACAATTTTCTTTGGTGGCAAATTAGTCCAAGCAGATAGCTACCAGCTAATAATTTTTCCACGCCATGTTTGGCAATCAATGATTTGTATTGTCACTTTTGAAAAGGAAATTCAACTTTTCTTATCATATATTAGTATTTTTTTTTATTTTTATATTTTACGAATAATATTAATATTACTATGATACAAGACCGAAAGTCTTGGCAAAGGAGAAGAGCTGTAGCTTTCAATGTGGTAGTAGGGAGAAAAAGTGAGATGCTTTGGACAGGTAACCAAGTAAGGAAATTCATGTTGAAGAATGAAGAGGTATATATATTTTCATACACCTTTTTCAAAACAATAAAAAAAATTTAAAAAAAATGGCTCTTGATTTTTATAATATGAAATTCCTTGAAGGGTTGTACAAACTTATTACAATTGATAGCGATAATGTGAGATGGAGTGATGGGTTGGAAACCATTAATATAGAAACCTGAATGCAGCATCACCAAAACTATAACATTAATTGGATCCGTATAAACTCGTGTCTACAGAATCAAATTTGTATGAAACTACGTGTGAGTTTTTTCTTATTCTACTATACATACACATGCTTGAGGTCCACTCTACCCACTTGCTTACATAGTTAAAGGTCAATTATTTATTACGAAGAACCTTTTCTTTTTTGTAATTTGATGGTCACTTATTCTTTTACTTGGTCTATAACATTTTCATCACTTTATCCATGATGACTTGATGTGTAGTTTCTTATAAATCATTAGTATATAATAAATAAATAAATTTTATATATAATTTCAATATACGTGAAGGATCTGCTTAGGTGCCGACAGTGGCATGTGCTGAATGTGTATACACTATGCACAAATGCTTGGTTTTATAAAGTTTGTTGAATAATTCTTGTATTGTTTTTTTATAATAATTTAGATTTGTATGTTTGTTTTTAATTTGCTTATTGCTACTTAAAGATACATGTTGAAAAAGATGGCTGAATATATCGGTGGTGGACCAACCCTACCTTTGCATTTACAACTCATTTGTGATTAAACTTTCTTCATCATGTCCTTTGCAGCAGAAAGGTGCAACATTTATGTTTTGGTAGGTTGTTGCTTATCAAAGACAACCCAGAAGCACATGGACATTGTTATCCCTTTTTACTTACCCCATTTGAAATACTTATTTTCATTGGTAAAATATTTGGTCAATTAAAATGTCATTCTCCTACTCATTTTAAATGCTAGAACTTAGTAAAGTTACAATCTAGCTACTGATTTTAACATCCAAACTTGGGTTGCTATTCCCATCAATGAATTCTCATTTCAAGATAGATCTTGGTTTTAATTATAGAGTAACGGTAATAATATTTTTCTTGGAATTTCAAACCATTTTGTTTACTATTTAAAAACTTTGTTTACTGCAATTAACATGAATCCACGTGATCAATATACTATGAGTAATTTTTCTTTTAAATAATGAGTTTGAATACATGCTATATTATGTTATATGTTGACAACTTTTTATCATTTGAATTGTACTTATCATATTATTCTATAGTCACTACATTTAATAAACTCGAGTAAATGAATTTAAAGTTTGACTTTTGGGTTTTAATTTAGAAATCTGTTGTAATAAAACTGAAATGTATTTTCACTAAAATATTGTATAATGAATGGTTCAATCTTAACACAACAATTGAAATTTGTTGAGTATAGCATGATATTTTTGCCTTATTTAACCTAAATCTGATTTACATCCATACATTACTTTATTTTTTGGTCCTACATTCATACATCACTTTATTGGATTAATGTTATCATATGGTATTGTGGCCTTTATTTAACCTAAATCTGATTTACATTCATACATTACTTTGTTAGGTCAATGTTTCCATTTTATGATTATTTTTTTCCATACCTCTTCTTAGATCAAGATTCCATCCTCTTGAGATATGTAATCTACATAGTCAACACATCCATAACCATTTGATCAAAATCAGACTCTTTAAATTTTAAGTTTGGTAATATGAATTTTCTATAAACTTTAAGATCTAAATCCAACGACCACAAATTCCCTAACCTCATAAATACCACAACAACATGGAATCCATTTTTCTTGCCCATGCTAAAAAGTAGAAAGTAAACTATAATGCAAACCAGTCATGTTCCATTGATTTCATTAACCTTTTGTTAAATAAAGCCAAACTTGAGAACCTTCTTCAAATATATATCAAACTTATTTCCTTTTATTCTATTTTTTTAATTAGTTTGCTAATCATACAAGTTCAGCATCTCAATCAACCAAGAAATCAGGAGTGTGACTTCACAAGACTCAAATTGAAAATCTTGTCACCTCTTTCTTCAACTCATTAACCGACTTTGTCACAAATTAATTTCATATAGTTTCAAAAATCAACACATAACACAACATTTCTCATCTGTCATCAATAATGTTTAGCTTATAAGAGATTTATTTTGCATTCACAACACAACACTGCTATTACCATATTTATTAATCAAGCTGAAAACATGTTCAAGTCATGGAGCAAGAAAAACAAGATCAAAGCTGTATTCAAATTGGAATTTCAAGCAACTCAGGTAAATTAACAAAGAAAGATGATATTTTTTAGTCATATGCTATCAAATCTGGTAATAGGGTTTGGCCTAATTGTTGTATAATGAAAAATACATGTTTAAAAACATGTTTCCTAGGATGTTTGAAATTTACACATGTTTGTTTTGTTTTATGATGTTGTGAACAAATATATGTATAGATTCTGCAGACATTGTCTTATGTTGTTGTGTTTTTTTTTTTTTTTTTTTTTATTTTTTTTTTTTTTGGTTTCTAAGT
>Ga0228710_1000098_pt1 | contig 72410 bp, 48 predicted proteins | sample MedpolnodulmetaG_FD_177995 | JGI IMG/M metagenome (GOLD analysis project Ga0228710, IMG submission 177995) | Root nodule microbial communities from Medicago polymorpha collected in Santa Monica, California, United States - pink nodules | ecosystem: Host-associated > Plants > Roots > Nodule...
GCTTTCTATTTCTGTTTTTTTTTTTTTTTGAATCATCATGCTATGCAGCCACTCACACTCTCTGCTACTACTCTAGTGTAAGAGCGTGAAGTAAACAGCTTTTCAAAACGACATTGTATGAAAGCCGTTTCGTTACTTTAAAACTTAAAACGCGCCTTCATGGTGGGGCCGAGGAGGGGTCGTAACCTGTCACTTAAATAAATATGGGTCTTCTTAACCAGTGTTCCAGACACACCTTAAAAAACTAATACCCGATGGTATTAGTTACCATTCCCCAATAAATATTGCAAATCTTATCAAATCAAAATTTCATCTTTTTCCTTTAAAAAAAATAGTCTATAAATATTTCAATTATTAATTACAACGCTCACTTTCTATATTTGCAATCTCTATGATAAGAATTTTTCAAAAATAACTAAATAGAAAACTTTTCATTATACGATAGCACTTGGATCACATGTGGTTGGTGACATTGTGACATTGTCCAACACAATATCACAAGTATCTTTATTCTTTCTCTTTCGCAGTATTTTTTTGTTTCTTTTTACACTTATGACATCGTGGTTGGCCAATATCATCAACCACAATATCACCCAAGTATTATCCTATTTTTAATTATTAGTTGTAGATGTAAGAATATAAAAATAATACGTATTTTATAAATGTATTGTTAGTTTGTTGCAACTATCTACTAACTATTTATTAATATTCACACAAGGTGATATTCCTATTTTGCCCTCCTTAGGGCATTTTTGTAATCTCATAATTTATGGATTTTGGTTGTTGCCACCTCATCAGATTTTGTTGGTTGCCTCTTCATTTGCTTAATTAAAAACTAGTTAATGAGAGAGAGGAGTTTTACGGTGAAAGAGAGAGAGGGCGAAGAAAAAGCGATTCCGGTGAAGGTGTCGGCGGAGAGGAGTTTTACGGTGGCGATGAAAGTGAAGACGGTTTATGAAGCGAGCACGATGCGATCCTTTTTTCCCTTCTCCTCATACTCCTGATTGCGACGAAGACAGTTTGGAGTGTTCGTGACCCATCGTCCCTATTTTCTACATGTTTTTGGTTAGATGATTTTTTTCGTTTTTCGTTTTATGTATTTTCTTTTCTATGTTTTCGTTCTTCTTTACACATACACTAGTTAAGGAATAAAGATCTAAAACACACAGATACACAAATATAAAACTTTTCAAAATCTACATAAAGCAAATAAATATGGTATTATATATAAAAGTTAACTATAAAGCCAAACCAAACACTTGCTTAGAATGCAGCTTGATAAATCAGTTTTACAGTTGAATATAACAGTAGAATAGAACTACTCTCAAGTAAATAAATATAAATTAAAGCCAACTTAAAAGATTGACGTCTGTATTGACTAAATTGTATTCAAGTTGCATAGGTTCGTGGTTTTTGTGGTCATTATCGTGTGTACTTTTTTTCCCATGCTTTTGGTTATAATTTATTTAGAGAATTTGATATATAGTACAATTTACTATAAATTATTACCCATCAAATGTTAAAATAAACATCACATTTTCTTATATCAAACAAAATTTTGACGTAGCATTTTCCTTTTCAACCCTATCCTTTTTTTTTTTTTCAAATAGCCATATGTCATTGCAGAACAACAGGTTACATTTGAGCGACTTTGTGTTCGGTGGTGACTTTGATGATTTTGTTTCTATCGCTCTCTTAACCAATAATTCTCTTTCATTGAAATAATTTATTTTAATCATTCATCTATCACTATCTCTCACCTAAAATACACTAAAGCCATCAAAATCACCAAATCTCAAAGTCATTTAAATATTTTCCGTCTAAAAACACCATGAATAATGATGGAACTTTTCATGTAGCCATGTTTCAAATTAAGAAGTAAGCACAAGGGAGACTCCATTCATTTAGGATATGAACCGCAACAACATCATGAATTGCAAAAGATCCAATCCTCGATTTTATTATAGCAAACAACGTAATAATACACCATTAAATTTCAAGTTTTGCCCACCTGATAGTTTCAAACACCATTATTGAGGGCTGTTCCTATGAAATAGGAGGTTCGATTTTATTTTTAAAATAGGCACCAGTAAAATCAAAACACAATTCTTTTTGTGTAGCTAAGTTTCATTAAAAAAATCAGAATCATAAGAACTTTTAAACACGAGACAAAACAAAATAAAATTAAGTGAAAGAGATGTGAAATTTACCTAACGGTGTCGTTTGGAATGGCACTCCTACGTCGTAGGAAAGGGGAAAACTAATGGTTTATGCGAAAAATAAATAATTGTTGTGATTCTTTGAATGAAGAAAAAACTCATACATGGGGGTGGGTATTATAATTTTTTTTTAGGCCCATAGTTTTTAGAGGCTCGGTTCGATAGCGCTTCTTGCACTCCCCAAGGTCCGACCTTGTACAATGTCATCCTTCACTTCAATTTTGCCACCTTATCCTAGTGTGTACCCACGCCATATAAACACTATACATCATCAATTATATTCAAAGGGCTCAAAAAGTACCATCCTTCTAACAACGATATGTAGATTTTTATTTGAGAGTTGCGAATAACAATTTGCATCAGAGCCATTGAAGGTTTAAACTAAAAAGTGGAGACAGACGAAAAAAGAAAAAAAAAACTACATAAGGGAAGTATTATTTTATTATATTTAAAATCATACATGAAGTGTCATTTCACGATGATACATAATATTACTCCTGATAATGTTCGCGCAAAATATGCTTATCAACCTCCTACGTATTGATGATGTATCATCAAGGGAATGCCTCCAATCATTGCAATTTGCTCCCTTTTAGGATAGATCATTGAGTGAGTTCGATCAATTCTCGAGTCTAGAATATTAAATCTAATGGAAATAGTTAAATGTTACACATTTCTGCCCAGTTCAGTCTCAGATTAGTGATACTTGCCTTTTTGGTTGGCATAGGAGGCGTTGTGTTATTGTTCATCCGTCAGTTAGCAAAACCACGAGTTTTTATAATTTAGCCCTATTAAATTTTAATGATAATCTTGGTGTGGCAAATGGTTGGTAGTGAAGTAGACTATGTTTTTCTTGTCATTAACTCGACCGTAGTAGTTATTTTTTTTTCTCTTTGTTACAAAATCTATCTCAAGAACATGAAAACTGTGCCAACGTAGTTGATAGAGTACGTCACCTAATTGAAAACTGATATGATGCTAATATCATTCATAGTGCGAGTGACGATCAACAAACCATTTTAGCTTCGCACACGAGGCCTCCCATGTCGTCGAGCTTCTTGTCAACTGCATGTCATGACGTTCATTGGCAAAGGTCGGCATCTGTTCGTCTCAAGTGCAATATGATGTTTCTTTTTGGCAGTCTATGAAACATGTAGGCATTGGTATATGATATGTGTGCGCGACGATGATGAAGTTTTTGTTCTAGCCAAAACCATGAGTTTCACGGTTATGTTCATGTTGGTGAAACTTTAGGTTTGTTTAATGTTATAGAACAATTAAGTGACATATATATGGACAATGTCGACTTTGTGGTGGATTATAAAACAACTAGTGACACTTTTCTCTTTAACAAATCTAATGTTTCATAATTTGGTCATATCATATCATATCATGGTACATGAGACTCTTTTATTCACATTTCACAAACTCTTAGTTGATAAAAAAACACCATAAGTATATTTTCTTTTAAAAAAGAGAGTCATTCTTTAATAATAAAAATGGAAAGATAGACACATTAATATTCATTTCATGCTAGTTTATTTAAATTATGAAAGTGGATTTCACAAACCTCAATATTAAATTTGACCTTTTTAAAGATAAGGCTGAAATATATCCCTTTCAATAATGAAACATGCCATCATAATGACAGTATCATAATCTTAATAAATAAAAATATTGACGTTTACAGTTTGGCCCCTGAAATTAAAGAATATTCTAATATGGCCTACGACTTGTGTTAATTATAACTTCACCGTCGTCTCGCTAGGTCTCTGCACCTTGAAATCGAACACGAACACGAACACGGAGAGGAGCTTCTCTGAAACAAAGCCACCAGAGACAGAGAGAGAAGAAGAAGCGTTAATCTCTGCTTCCTATTACTCTCTCTGATTGGATCCTCTCTTCTGTTTCTTCTCGTTAATCTCTCTCTCTTTTTGTTGTATATTTTTGTATTCTACACACAAATGACGAGAATTCATCGGAATCGTGATCGCACCGGTAATTCTAACGGCAGGTAACGATTCTCCGTTTCTGATTGATCATTTTAGATCGAATCATTTCGAATTTTTTGTATTTTTTTTTTATAATTGAATTATGGTGATTCTGATCGAGATTTGCGAAATTTGATTTGTTATAATGATCTATGTGCTCGTTTATTGACCATTAGTATCAGCTGAGATTAAGTTAAGGATGTATTAGATTCTTAATTCTTAATACTTAAATCATTGATCAATTGAAGCAGAAATAAAAGTTTGATGTGTTGAATTTGTTAAATTGTAGCAATGTCTTTAATTTGCTTGCACGGAGAGAGATTTCACCGAGAACAAAACATGTAGCAAGAGATGCAAAGCGTGGCCTATTGTCATGGTATTTAAACTATTTCAGTCTATAAACAATATCTAGGAAAAGGCGAGCCTCTTGACTAACATCTTTGAAAATGATTCTTAGGGTTGAGGCTGATTCACTGCGACATTTGTCCGCCAAGTATTGTTCTTTATTACCTGCGCCAAGGTCTACTATTGCAGCAGCGTTTAGTCCAGATGGAAAAGTTCTTGCATCCACACAGTAAGTTGCAACTAGTTCATCATCTCATTGTTAGTTTTAATTCAAGACCTTTTGTGATTAAATTTTTTTGTTTGCCATGTGCAGTGGTGACCACACAGTAAAGATAATTGACTGTGAAACTGGACGTTGCTTAAAGGTGTTAATTGGCCATATGAGGACGCCTTGGGTGGTATGCTTGAAATCTGTCTGCCTGAATTTCTTGTGCATCTATTAGTATTTTCTTGCCTTCGTAGTTTACAGAAGGAACAGAGTGCATCGTTATATCCAATTTTAATTTATGTGCTAAATGACTACAGGTTAGGTTCCATCCATTGCATCCACAAATACTTGCTAGTGGGAGCTTGGATCAAGAAGTTCGATTATGGGATGCTAACACATCCGAGTGCATAACATCTCACCACTTCTGTATATTTACTTTCTGTCTATCTTGTTGTATTTTCTAAATTACCTTTGTCACTGTTACTAAATTTGTTTGTTGTTTTTCTTGTATTGATTGGGTTTTTTGTTTGATGAATCTATTGGATATGTTATCATAGATCGACCAATTGCATCCATTGCTTTTCATGCCAAAGGGGAAATAATTGCCGTTGCGTCAGGCCACAAGGTAGTAGTTTTTCTGAGAACCTCCCATGTTTTTAAAAAAAAATAAAAAATCTTTAATGAATTACTCTTCGTTTTGATAGATTTTTTTTACATTCTTATATTGTGTTCTGGAATATATCGTGCAGCTGTACATATGGCACTACGACAAGAAAGGCGAAGCATCCTACTCCCCAATTTTTGTGTTAAAGACAAGGCGATCTCTACGGGCTGTTCATTTTCACCCTCATGCTGCGCCATATCTTTTAACGGCCGAGGTGAATGAACTTGTGTTTTTGGTTGTCTATATACCCATGCTATTCAGAATGTTAATTTTTTATTTTATTTTTCTTTTTGGTTAACATGCTTGCATTGATGCGCAGGTCAATGATCTTGACTCTTCAGATTCCTCAATGACAGAGGCAACATCCATTGGTTACTTACAATATCCTCCACCTGCTGTTTTTGTCACAAATGTTCATCCTACAGAACATGTTACTTTGTCCAGTGAACCACCTAATGTGTCATTGCCTTTCTTCCTCGTGCCTCCGTATTCTGTTGATGAGTCGCGAGCAGAGTTACAGCATGCCAGTCATGACGCTGGTTCAGTTAGAATACAGATTGAGTCTTCTGCCGTGGCTCAGTTTCAAACGGACACAAATGCAACAGAACAACATGATACTACAGTGTCTCCCATGGATACAGTTTCGGAGATTCCCACTAACTCTCAAGCTGGTACAGAATATCCTGCGCATACTGCTTTCTCTAATGGAATGGGAATTGGCATTGGCAACCTCACCATGGATGGTATGGAGACTGATGAAACCACATCGGTTGAAGGAAGTCAACACAGAAACCCTACTGATGCAAGTTCTCTCAATGGTATGTTACATGGATTATCTAGACATACCGCAAATCATGGGGTTCATCCAGAGGATGGTCAATTTCATCCGTTTGTTTCTTCAAGAGACCCAAGTGGATGGGAATTACCTTTTCTACAAGGATGGATGATGGGTCAAAGCCAAGCTGGTCTCCCCTCAATGCTACCTCACATGGGCGTTAGTCATGATACTCTAGCTCAACAGATTAGTTCTAGTGTAACAGCTAATACTCTTCCCTCTTCTAATGTTGATGTAGCAGTGCCATCTTCAGCAATGTCTGGCAGCATTAACATACCCGGATCTTCTGTAAGATCAGGTTCACGTAGTCATTTTTCACACTCACGGACACCCGTATCTGAATCCGGAAATCTTGCTGCTTCTATTAATACTCCACATGATGGATCTGACATCCAAACCATCATGAGTCGAATCCAGTCAGAACTCGCAACGTCTGTGGCTGCAGCGGCAGCTACCGAGTTGCCTTGTACCGTGAAGTTAAGGGTGTGGTCTCATGACATAAAAAATCCCTGTTCCCCACTAAATGCTGACAGATGTCGTCTAATTATTCCTCATGCCGTCCTCTGCAGGTATCTTCTGAAGTTACGTTTTTCATCAGCTATGTAATTGAAATTATATGCAGTTTATGTTTTATTTCACAACCGTGTTTGCACTTTGCAGTGAAATGGGTGCCCACTTTTCACCATGCGGTAGATTTTTAGCTGCCTGTGTTGCATGTATGCTTCCACATATAGAAGCTGATCCTGGATTACAAACTCCAGTACATCAAGAGTCTGGTATTGCTACATCACCAACTCGGCATCCAATATCAGCACACCAAGTTATGTATGAGCTTCGGATATATTCCCTTGAGGAGGCAACGTAAGGCACAATTCAATTACTGCTGCTAAGCATTTACTATTTCTTCAGCAGGTTTAAGGAAGTCCATTACTTTTTAAAATAATTTTGTTATCGATACTTGTTAAACAGATTTGGGTTGGTGCTTGCGTCTCGGGCAATTAGAGCAGCTCATTGTCTCACTTCAATTCAGGTCAGTTTAGTACTTCATCATATGCTTTCTTTCTTGTAATCATAATTCTATCTTCCCTTATCTGCTTGTGTCCGTACCTTCTTTTTCTTCTTCTTCATATCCTTATTTCATGATTGACTTTTTTTATCTCCAAGTCAAAGATACAAATACGTGCCCTTTTATTTGTTATGTGCGTTGCACGCAAAACCATAATGAATTAAAAATGCAGTGAACCCTTTGTTATTGTAGGTTGTTAAATTTATTCATATGACTTTCTTTAAATATTAATAGCTAGTTCTGTCACCTTTGTTAAGTTTAAATATAATTTGTAAAGCAATTTTGTTCATGGATTGAATTTGTACAACTGCTGTTTTATGTGTAGTTCTCACCTACATCTGAGCACATACTCCTTGCCTATGGTCGACGTCATGGTTCTCTTCTAAAAAGCATTGTCATTGATGGAGAAACAACGTTACCTATATATACAGTATTAGAGGTGAGATGCTCTTCCTACCTATTGTAGTTTTGTATGATTTTTGAAACATGAAACTAATATTCTATGACATGAAATTAATATTTTTTAGGTAAAATTGTTTCAATCTCAATTTCATGTCTTGGAATTTGCTTTGTGTTTTAGGTATATAGAGTTTCAGATATGGAACTTGTTAGGGTGCTTCCGAGTGCTGAAGATGAGGTCAATGTGGCATGCTTTCATCCTTTTCCCGGGGGCGGGCTAGTTTATGGAACAAAGGTATGGCTTTACTGGGGGGAGATCAATGTGGTATGTTTTCCCTTGCATTGCTTAATTGTTAACTTTTTGCTTGTAATTGTAGGAAGGAAAGCTTAGGATCCTCCACTATGATGGTGCTCACCCGGTGAGTGGGACTGGACCAAGTTACTTTCCTGAGGAGACCATCGTTGGAGTCAGTCAGTGAGCAAGGTTATATATTGATTCTTTTGGGGATTACATTAATTAGACAACTATAAAAGTGGTGTTTGGTTTTGATTTCTGGGGAGATAAATTGCTTGATGAGTACTAAAATTGATCTCAAATGGGGATTAATGTTAGACTATGATGATGGTGGTGGTTCATTCACTAAAACTCAAGTATTGATTAGCATAACAATTAAAACTCGTGTTGAGGATAAATTAGAAGCTTAGAAGTTTAAAAAGGAATATCATAGCATTTTTCTGCAATTATAAGATGTTTGGTTTTCATTCTTTGCTATGGGTTTTAGAAACTAAAAAAATAATTTAGTCCTTGTATTATTATTTTTTGAAATGGTCCCTGTAATTGTTTTTCCATAGTTTTTGTTTTTTATTTAGTACTGTAATTATTTTGTTTGTTATAGTCCCCGTAATATTTGGTTTATCTTCAATTAGTTCTTTAATGCTCGGCATTCAAATGATAAAAAGTATATTACCATGATTGATTTGGGAATCCTTTTGATAGTTTTGTTAAATTTTATGCTTGTCTGTCTCCCGAGAGGTCACTTGGTTGAGAGTTGTCTCTTCAACCTCGAGGTACTCGGTTTGAGACTTGGGCACCAAGAGAAATTTAAGAAATTGGATATTCCTATTGTCAGCATGCTCTATATTTTTGTCTTGTTTGTGTTTTTCTATATGAAAATATCATATATGAGTGAATTTAAGGATCACATTGGCTTTTGTTTTTATCAGTCCTTCATGCGAGTATGTATTTGGTTCAAAATGTCTGGTATTTAATATTTTTATCCTCACAAAGTTTCCATCTAATTGTAGGTTCAAACATGATTAGAGATGGAATCGAGTGATCTGCTTCACATCATCTTTATTACTCACGTGGTAAGCCTTTTGCACCCTGGCCTCCTTTATGTCTTGCTTTTTCTACATAAGTAGTGGATGAGAAATATTTTTGTATCAAATGAAGAGGTGGATCTCTCAAGCTGTTGAGCTTTCCCACCATAAGGTTTGTATTGATATTCTGACCTTGATTTTTTAACCAAGTCAACCAATTAAGTTAATCGAAAAACCAATTAAAGCTCAACTTCTTGAGGAGTACACTTGATGAAATCATCCTTCTTTTCAACTGTAAGTTATTTTAAAATGGATCTTATCGACATGCAGCTGTTTCCGCTGATGATCTGTACAAAGTTAACATCGTCATATTTAGGGCTGAGCACAGGCAACAGAGAACTGGAACTTCACACTCACTGCATTAGCAAATGTATATTTTTGTATTATCAATGTATGAGTATGTATTATTAGTATGTATTAATATTCTCCTGTTGTAAAAATGTTTGTGTTCCCTTTTACTCCCACCCTCCTCCTTCCTCATGCCCATTAGTGGGCGTCTTCCTTTCAACGTGTAACATGTTCAGTAGTTACAAGGGGAAACAAATTTATCCTCATCAGAGAAATCTCATAATTTAGAAACATGAATTTACTGTGACATTTTTACATGATCTTATAATGTAAATTTGGTATTTGCATTTTTTTTAAGGAAAATAACCCACCACTCTAAATCTTTAGTTTTCTTTTGGGTACCTTGAGTCAACATTTTGTTCCAATTATTCTTTAAACCCATACACCATTATATCATTATAGTTGAGCCTTCTATGTTAAACTTTAGCATAAGTTACCATATGAGCAGAACAGTTTAACGAAATATTAGTGGGAATTTTATGCTTAATTGTGGGATTAAAATTGACGAGTTTTGATTTTTCAAAATGCATTGATTTACACTTGTTAGCATTTTCGTAAAAGAAACTGATACACACATGACATTGTTAATTTTTTGGCAAATTATTAATTTTGGTCTTTAAATTCGTTATGATTTTTGTTTGTTTTTGCTCGACTCATTTCTAACCCAGTCCAGCTCAATAGTTCGTATGAAATTAACCAATAGAGATAAAGGCAACTATGGTTTAAATGAGCACAAACATAGCTCATATACCTCTTAATCGGTCTAAAAAGTAAAAACCACTTAAATATCACTATTAATCCATTCTCATTGTACATGATTGCACACCGCCCTTTTTATAAGTAACTTACTTCTTATCCTTCACAAAACTTCCTTTCTGTGTTCAACATTATCGTTGTAAGCCTTGCCATTATTTTTACTCAAATGTACGTTTTTATTTCCTATTTTAATAAAGTAGTAATAAAAAAGTAGAATAATAAATTAAAAATATGAAAGTAGGAGCCTCTGTTCGTAAAATTTGTGAAAAATGTCGATTGATCCGCATGCGAGGTTGAATTATAGTAATTTGTTCCAACCCAAAACATAAACAAAGACAAGGATAATATATTAACAAAATAAGGGCTATTTCAAATGTTATCAAGTTGGCTTATGATCCAAACCGATCGAACTATACATAGTTTAAATCAATTCATTTATTTAACGAACTTAATTTTCAATTCAAGTTCGACTTATTTAGTTCATGAACCAAATTCAACAAATTAATTACTAAGTCGAAACGATTTTCTAGTTGATTTGGTTCATTGACAACCTTACCTCAAACGGTGCTTTTCTATTTTCTTAAGTTCTTGTAATTATGTTTTTTTTTATAGCGTTAATAATTTAGCCCCACACGTCCATAATTTTAGTCAGATCTTCAACAAGATACATATATTATAGAAGATTGTTGACATGTTGAGCTCAACTTATATAATTTGTCTGCACGATCAGCTCACCAATAACAAATGTAAAATATGTAATTTGAGACACCAAAATATTTACCTATTAAATGGACACTTAAACGCCTCATTTTAATAATCCAAATTCTTAGAAAATTTAAAATATCATAACTGCATCAATCAAACTTATTTCAACTAGTAGGGTCGGTCCTAAACATTTTGATGCTATGAATAAATCAATAAAGTTGTATCTTTTAATCATTTAAATATTTCTCTTGCAAAATATTCATTCATAATCAAAGTTCTTTAAATAAAAATAATAATTTTTGGCGCCCTTAAAAAAATGGTGCCCTGAACATTTGTGCCTCCCATCCATGCTCAAGACCACCCCTAACCCCTACCAACCGGCACCATCTCCATGATGTCCTGCAAAGGAAAGCATAACCATACAAATGAAAAAACGTCGAAAGATATCAAACATACATGCACTTATAAATAAGTAAAGATAGTTTATCATAAATCTACATTTTTGTAAAATTTAAATTAATAATTCTTTATAAAGACATCAGCAAAGGCATTCCAACATTTAAATTAAAAATACTTACATGTGACACCGAGTTTGGAGTAGTAGGAGGAGCTGCCATGTCTTCGTTAGTAGAAGCTGGATACCATTTGAACCCTACTGCCATAGCCATTTCTTTTAGAAGTTCATTTCGCTCATTTTTTGTTGGATTCGGAATTAACAATAACTGTACTATCTGCAATTAAAATTGTATAAGATGTTTTATGCACGCAAAAGAAGAAAAGGATAGCAAGCATACAAAAAATTCACTGTACCTGCTCATTAACACAACAATCTGATTTGCACTTAACACAACAACGAGCTGATATGCACTTGTTGGACTTGGTGAGATTAACTAGATATATTTCCCCATATATGAGAGAAAGTTGTGATCGAAACTTCACCAAACTTGGAAGTTCACCATACTATGTTCCAACAAAGCATAAAGTTGCTATAGCTTCTTTCATGTCTGGGGGAACTACCCTGAACAATATCATAACTATTAGCGCAGCTATGGTTTCTTCTCATGCAAGCAATCTGAAATTAGGGTTTCTAATGAAGTAGATGAAGTTGGTTATGGTGGTAAGAGTTTGTTATAGATTGATGAAAGAGAGAGAATAGTATTGAAAGTTGTTATTCACATTGGATTATGAAAAGTGAGTTACAAGTAAGTATATATACAATGACTTAGAGAGCAAGTCTCTTGTAACTACCTAACAAGCTTATCCAAACAAAACAAACTAAAGTCTTAAGCACTTGCTAATCATAATTATGGATTAAAACACACAAACTAATAATAACATCGAGTCTTTAGATACAAAACTTTAGAATAATGGTTTTTTTATTTTTTATTTTTGTTACAACAGTGGTGGAGTCTTATCATAGCAATTGCTTAAAATTATAAAAACTTTTTCATTATCAAAACAGCATTATAATACTCATATTTCATCGATCGCAATTGGCAAATATTAATAATAAAATTAAACCATGTTCCTATCAGCCTTATGTATGAGCATTTTCTTTGAATTGGTGTGGAAATGCTCGTACATAACACAACCTCCCCATTTTAAATCCAGCGGTAAATCTTTGGTTTGTAAACTGCACCAAGTGTCTCCCTCATCACCAAGTGTTTTCTAAGGCTTTGTTTCAGAGTTTGGAGGGGAGGGGAGGGTTTTGGGAAAAAATGAAGGAGCAAGTAGAAGAAATAATACATTGGGAGGATAGGACTATGGAGGTTAATTTTTTTATTCATAATACAAAATTCTCCTCATTTTGAGAACTCAAAAATTGTATTGGAGAGAGTTTTGGGGGGTTATGGAGGGTTTATATGAATTTTTTAAATTCAATCTATATGGTGATTATATTCTTAAAATTAAAAATGATGAATGGATTTTGGTGGGGTAATGGTGGCGCCTCAAACAAGGGTATCAGATGGATGTCGTGTGAGAAATTATATGTTCACAATAAGTTTGGCGAAATGGGGTTTTAAGATCTCGAATCCTTTAATGCAACGGTGTTGGGTAAGCAAGCTTGAAAGCTCCTAACTGATGAGGATAGTCTTTTTGCACGTTTGTTCAAAGTTCGTTATTTTCCCAGAACTGATTTCCTGGGGGCGACTATAGGCTCGAATCTAGCTATATATGGCATAAAATCCAGTGTTCAAAATTTCATATGATAGGGTGTCCGTTGGTGCATTGGTACTTGCTCTCGTATACCATTGATGGATCATCCTTGGCTTTCAAGTGGAGGTACCATCTCGACACAACATAGAGGGGGAGCATAGTTCCGCACAAGCTTTGTCAACGATTTAATTGATCCTATACCTAAAAACATGGAAACAACCCCTTATATATTATCTATTTGATGTGACTACTACGGCTAGGATTCTTAATACACCGTTATTTCCCCAAGTGACGAATAATGTTCTAAGATGGAGTGGTGAGCGGAATGGCAAATATTCGGTTCGTAGCGCATATCGTATATGCACTAAAACCTTCAGAGTAACATCTCATTTGCGCATGCTGGGTCATTGGAACTTTATTTGGAAGAACAAAGCTCCGCCTAAGGTAAAAAATCTTGTTTGGAGAGTATGTCGTGGTTGCTTCCCCACAAGGGGGTGCCTTCGCAGTAGAGGACTTACTTGCCCCGGAGATTGTGTTGTTTGTAACGATAGTGTGGAGGACTCGGTACACTCCCTATTTACTTGTCCTGGCGCCATCCAGGTTTGGCAATTTATGGGGGGGTTTTGTGCATCAAGCAGTCAGTGAGCATGATAGTATGGACGTGGTTATATTTCAGTTGTTGAAGACACTCCAGGCGGCGCAATGCAACCTCTTCGCCATGGTTTTATGGAGCTTATGGAAACATCGCAACTTAAAGCTTTGGCAACAAATTCATGAAACTACAACCCAAGTTGCAGAATGCGCCAAGCACATGTTGGATGATTGGGTGGTAGCGCAAGAACTCCGCATCAACAACAACATGCATGGCAACACTGCTGGCTTAAGGTCGCGTACTCCCAATGACATCCAATGGCAGCGTCCAACTCTAGGTAGACTAAAATGCAATATTGACGCATTCTTTTCTTACTCATTGAATAAGGTAGGTATTGACATATGTATTAAGAATTTTGATCATGGCAGTTATGTGTTGGCAAAAATCATGTGTCTTACCCTGTTATGTTCGCTGGATGTGGGGGAAGCTCTAGGCCTCAACCATGCGCTTCAATGAGTTTCAGATTTGAGGTTGGATGGGATGGATTTCTCTCTAGACTCGAAGAGTGTCGTTGATGCCTTCAATGATGCAAGCAATATTAATAACGACTTTGGTAGTATTATTTTGCATTGTAGACAACTATTCAGTACTTGTTTTTAAAACTCGTAGGTAGAGTTTAGCCGGAGGCAAGCAAACATGGTTGTCCATGAATTAGCTCAAGCAACCCTATTAGAAGTTAGCCCCAATTTATTTCATGATGTCCCACAATGTATTTTTGACTTATTGGGTAACGAAATGCATGATCTTCTTTCTCTAAAAAAAATATTAATCATACATATTAGTTTATCATTCTCTAAAAAATTGTTTTTCAGAAAAATGTGGATGATTTTTCTATTTTTCTATAAACCTCCAACCCCCAAAGTCCTCCCATCCCCTCCCTCCCCCAAACTCTTAAACAAAGCCTAAATAAACAATTGTACTTGGTTCTTTTGTTTCCAATATGTTTCCAATTACACAAATGCACTTAGTTTTTTTTCTTCCCTTTCTAATATAAACATTGTTACAACGTCAGCTGATATTGTTATACTATTACATGTGAAGGGTGATTGAAATAGTGAATCGCATGCTATATCATACAAATTCAAAGAAATAATAGGCTAGTCAACCAAAATTACGTTTAATTAATATTTACAATTGAAGGAAGACGATGAGCAATCAGTTGACAAAAGGATATGATAATCTCTATAGCTTAATCAAATTTTGCTGAACAATCAACTCCACAAAGGTCCAATAAGGTGATCAGATCCATGTCCATTCGAGGTGAATATCTCATATTACAACATGGTGCATCACATGATCTTACCTCCTGCACCTCCGCATAAGACATCACGTTTCGAAATGATATACAATACATGATCAAACTACTTCATCTCGGGAACCACCTCGTTCCTACCTCAGGAATGAATCGAGCGTCATTGTGCTCCACCACCTTAAGTGTTAACAAACTACTAGATAGTCACTCATATTAGAACGAATCAAATCGAAGGATCAAGGATCATAACAACTAAGGAATACACCGAATGAAGCACACATTACTTATCATATATCATCACACATTACTATCTCACTTTACTTGCATCGCTACCTGTTATCACTTACTTGGACGTTAAAGTATCTTTGACAAATACACCTCCATCTACTCAGAGAAGGAGCATACAATCAACACCATGAATTTATCATTTGGATATTTGTTATAATATTCACATATTTAAATTGTTTTAGATGTTTATAGTTTTGGATATGTTAAATGATTTAGCTTATAATTTTTTATAATTTAATAGTAAAGAACATTGTTTTGTATAAAAGACTAATGACATGCAAAAATATCATTATAAAATTGAAATTCAAACTATATATGTTTGCATCCGAATAACTAATTAACAATCATTTGTATGATTAACAAAAATGAATTACAAATGGCTGTCATAAATTTAACCTCAAATAGAAAGAGTTAGCGGAAACAATAATTGGGAAAACAAAATCTATTCATGAAAAAATCTTCTCTACTGAAATGTGGCAAATAATCTCACCAATGGCAAATGGCAATGCATGCAATCCATGAGAAGTTGTATCATAATTTGCAATTTTTTCTGCTCAATTTCTTAACAAATTTGAATAATTTATACTAAAATATTTGTGATTTATTAATTAATTTGTTTTAGTTAAGACGAAGGTAACGAGTACATGTATAAATACCTAGAGCGTAGAGGGTATGGATATTAAAGTTGTCATTCATGCGGATACGGGCAGTACTTTTTCTAAACTATGTGAAGGTTAAGACCCTTTTAGAAGGTTGTTTAACTAAAAGTGCTAGGTTATTGGCCATATGCATGGTCTTTTCAGTGCATTAACCACTTAATTAAACATAAATAATATTTTTTATTAGTGATATTATTATATTTTATTACTTCAAATTATAAATTTGTAATATTTTCAATAATTTAAGTTTATTATCTGACAGCAATTTGTTGCATACTATAATATAGACTTAATTGTAGTTTTGGTCCAATATTTTCACTAATTTGCAAAATTGGTCTTCTATTTTAAAATTGGTAGTTTTGTCTCTCCATCAAATATATGCTCGAAAAATATGGTAATATGACATGTTTTAAATAATTGAATTTTCTTAAAATTTATTCGATTTGACATTTTCTTATCATTAGATCACTTACCACATTATTTAAAACATATAACGGTGTACCAAAATTGAAATTTAAGCATGAAAATTATTATAAACTAAAATTAAAATATGATATCATGTTACATATCGAAACAGAGTTTAATTTCACTGGTTTACTAATTCGATATTTTATTTGAACATATTCACCTATTTAAATATGCTAATAAGAACTATGTACACTTTACGAATGCTAAAAAACTATCATGCTTTCAAAAATGTCATATTTATGCCTAAAAGTAAGCTTATGACAAACTATATGCCTAATAGACCTTAAAGTTTTTCAAGAGACCAAACTTGAGCATCACAAAGCTTTGTTTGGCCCAACATATTCTCACCCTAATCCTAATCATGATATTGCTCATTTCTATCTCAAAAACCATAAGGATGGCATGATGGATGGAATGTGGGTGTCATAGGCACCAAGTAATTAGGATGTCGAGAGTTCCAACCTCGTTTCAAACTTAATAATACTCCTTTTGTCTTAATTAAAATATAAGTAAAAATTGGTCAACAAAAGTTAATTTATTTAATTTAAATTTATATCAATTTATGTTAAAATATTTTTGTTTACATTTTAGGACGAAAGAAGTGCTAACGATTATTAAAATTTAGTTTTTCCATGAATAAAAAAAGTAGGAAAGAAAGAAAGTGAGAGCATGGAATGGAAGGCATGATGAAGGGCATGAGAAGGGGTTAGAGAGGGAGGAATGGGTCGTGGTCCTGATATCATAAATGAATTAACTAGAAGACATGAAAAACAAAATTGACGTGTCTAAATCATTTCCATTCCCTCTATCTCTATTCTATGGATTAAATTCCAATTGAGGTGACCCTCCAATCCATCATTAATATCATTAAATGATGATAAAAACAATAAATATATTTGTACTATTATATCCATATAGTAGACCGGTCAAAGGAACAATAAAAGCGGCGTTTTAAATTTTTACACGTATGGGTTTGGTTGGTTTGAACATAACATGCATTTGACTGATTTCTTTTCTCTATCTTTGACTATAATAAATTATCTCTTCTTCATGTCAGAGGCATATCTCAAAAATACAACAAAAAAAGAATAAAATTTGAACAAAATTTCAATGAATTATATATATAAATTTAATTAATTTTCAATACAACATTAATAGTAATTAACAAGATGGTGAAGATGATGATGAAGAAGATGATTCAAATTTGTAGTACTTGTCAACAGCTACAGAAACATCCCAAGTACAACTGAGTCCTTTTGGAATGGTGACAAGGTCTCCAGCTCCAAACTCTACAAAATCTGATGACCCTTTTGTGTATGCTTTCACTTTCCCTTTCAATAAATAACATGTTTCTTCTGCATCAAATTTCAATTGGTACTTTCCTGGAGAACAACCCCATCTTTTATTTTTACACCCCCACAGCCACATTACAAAACAAAAGGACCTTTGTTAGATTAATGCAACAAAAAAAATGAAAAAAATAAAAATAAAAAGAGTGATTAAGAAGAATACATACTTGGGCCAGCACTTGATGTTCAATTCAGCTAAACGTGACTGAGAAGGATTTCTTTCAATGGTGATTCGAAGGTCTGAAGCCATGAGGTTTTGGGAAGATAACTGTTATGAAGAAAGTTGACTAGAGCAAAGAACTTTGAGTTTTTTTTGTTACATGCAATGTGAATGTGGGATTTGGTGGATAGAAAAAGAAGGAATCTTTTTATGCAGTACTAGTACTTGTAGTGGTACTAATAAGAGAGAGGACAGGACTTTATAAGACCTTTGACAAAATTAATGAGGATATTGATATTGGACATTAAATTAGAGTTCACCTATCATATTGTGCCACGTAATCGACACAAGTATTGTTTTTTAACATAATCACTAGATATTTGTCTTGTAGTTTGGACAGAAGTACAAATCATGTTCATCTCTTTGTTTTAACTTTTAACGTTCTTTTGGACCAAAACTTTTAAATGTTCTTAGTTTTGTAAAAAGAGTTAAGACCTGTTTTGATCTTTAATTTTTTTTGTTGAGAAAAATACAAAGAATTTTTAGAGAATAATAAATAGATTTAATTCCCTAAAAAAAAAATTTAGTTATAATTTTGATCCTCTATTTTCATCATTTGCAAAATTGATCATCTCATTTTAAACATTGGCGATTTTGGTTCCCTCATCATATTTTTAAACTAAAAAAAAAGGATAGAATATATTTTAAATGTCCGAAGATGGGAAAAGATTAACATCAATAAAATCTTAAGAAATTTCCTTTGAAAACTTCATTTAAAACACGTCGTATCACCATATTTTAGACAAAATATCTGATGGAGGGACCAAAATTGTCGAATTTTAAAATGGGTGGGTCGGTGGGGTCAATTTTGCAAAATACTCCATCTAATCACATTTATAGGTAAAAAATAAATGTTTAGATTCATTGAATAACAAATGTATTTGACCAATATATAGACCGGATACATTAGATACTCAATGAATCTAAATATGACCGGATAGAGTAGTGAAAATATGGGACCAAAGCTGCAATTAAAATTGTTAGGTCGAACATCATTATCGGAATTCAAACCCCAACACATTCGTTGTTGTTTATGAGTTTATGATTTTGTTATTTCATCTAACTATTAAAAAAAACTTATCAGTTTTTATTGACCATGAGATTAAAATATCAATGTCCCTTACAAAAAAAGTTTGATTTTAATGTGACTATTATTGTTATTTTTTAGATGATGTAACTGTTTTTTTTTATTAATCTTAAGTTATGTTTTTCTTGAAGAAGCTAATAGTAAGTCAGGTTATGTTTTTTTTTTTTTGAAGGAAAGTTAGGTTATGTATTAAAAGAACGTGTTTTGTAAAAACTATTATAATTATAATAAAATATGGTATAATTAATTAAAAAAAGTATAAAAATACAAAACTATGATATTGATTAAAACTAAGTAAGACCCTTAAAAATAATACCAAAACTAAGTATGACGTGTGGGTTAATGAAATAAAAATAATTTTCACTAGATATATTGCAAGATAAAGGGTCTGCACGTAATATCCACGAGGACAGCAGAGTAGATTGACTGCTTTGTGGCCAAACCGCATAAGACACACATTGAAAACTTGAATGTCCGCTAAAAGGGCAGCATAAAACATCCAAAAAGGGAAAGAAAAAAGTAATATTATATATTAACAGAAAAATATTATTAACGATACTGATATTCATTTTGTAACTGATAATTTTTTTTGAACAAACTAAAATGAGATATATTAATCAACAATGATTCACCCCGTACAAGACGTGCAAAAGGTGAAACAACCAAAAGTATTTACAAAATCAGGGTGCCATAATTAAGAAAGCACCATTAAAACAAGCAAAAAGAATATTAGTGAATACCTATACACAAAGGCGGATGTTTCCACCAATCATGATAACTGTAACTGAAAGACACTTGTTTTGATTCCAGCCATAAGAATGAATTTAGATTGACTATTTCTAGGAGAATAGAAGGATTAGAGGCTGCATTTTGAAATACACGGTTATTCTTTTCCTTCCAAATCACCCAAAAAAAAGTAAACCAAATTATCTTTAGAATTGATAAAATTTGAATCATACAAAGTTACAAAATCAAGCTCTTAACATTTAAATAAAATTAATTTACACTTATAATGCATTTCTGTTTTACTCGAATAATTTTACTTTGTTTTTCGTGACACTTCCCATTCTCTATCTCTTTAATCTTTCACTATATATCATATCAATTTAATTTTCATTTTCAAAGTTCAGTCAATGTAAGCATTATCAACCACCGGAAAGATATTTCCGATAAAATAGCGATGAAAACTTCGTACCAATATAATAATAATAATAATAAAAAAAGACATTTTAGCTATCACCAAATATGCCAATTATGAACAGAGAAGCCTTACTTTGGTCAAATGTAGCAGCAGAATTAATATACCTTAAGAAAAAAATTAGATGTATTAAGCTTTACTCACAAACTACAAATTTGTCAAAACGGTGGCTTTGCAACACAATGAATGAACTTTTGATTATAGACCATTATCATTTCTTCCAAAACATCTAACAATTGCCCTTTTATTGAATCTTTATGAAAACAAAAGTGAAAAATCAATTGGTCAATTTTGGGAAAAAGATATCTTGCATGAGTTGGCTTGACCAACGACAACATCATTCTATTGCTTATGTTGTATTTGATAGTTTCATTCTTTTTGACCAAAACCAATTCAAAGATTTAGGCTTAGGACTTGATTTAACCAATATGCCTTTCCTTTGGATTTTGAAGGGTTGTGAGAGATCAAAATTCAAATGAAATGATGGCATTTTCCAACGAATTCAAAGGGTAAAAATTGAAAATTGTTAAATGGGCACCTAAACAAAAAGGTGCTAAGACACCATTCTGTAGCTTGTTTTAATCGCATTGTGGTTGGAATTCTACTTTGAAAGGTTTGTCCAATGGGGTACCCTTTTATGTTGGCCATATTTTGCTGACAAACTTTTTGACACGACATGTACTTGTGGTGAATTGAAAGTTGGGTTGGGATTTGACAAAGGAGAAAATGGATTAGTGTTAAGTGAGGAGTTAAAAAAATAAGGATGATTAGCTGCTTAGTGGTGAGAACATAAGGCTAAGGTGTATGTAGCTGAAGGGCAAGGTAATATGGAACAAGGCAAATGAAGGTGTATCTTCAGAAGGTGTATTGAGTTGCTGAAAGAATAAGAATTGGCCTTCTATTTGCTGCAGTGATATTACTTTTCAAATAGTTGATATGGACGTGAACAATTCACCAAAAGAAATACTTCTCAAATAGTTGAAATGATGAGTGGATTTGTTTTTTCTTTCACAAATCATGAAATGTATTTGTAAGATGCAAGTATTCCTCTTAATGTAATGATCATACATCATATAGCTTGTTACTCGATTTACATTAGGATTGCAATACATTGCTCTGCAAAAATATCAGAGAAAATTTCAAACGTTAAGTTTGCTGCTAGTATTGATCAGAGGAGGACATGAGGCGGAAGAAGAGATATGCGAAAGAAATACTGAATGAAGGGAAATGAGAAATATGAAGATGGGAGTGTCGCAAGAGAGAGGAATGGAGAGCAAGAATGTGAAATGTGGAGATGGAAGATATAGTCGTGAGTATTTTGGAAATATAAAATTGTGAAGGTGGGATTAAGGTGTAGTTTGAATTAGTAACTTAGATATTTCCTCTTCTGAATTTTCACTTTTCTTATGCTTTAAAATTGGAGAGCAATTTTAAGTATCGTCTCAAGTCTAATTAAATAGCATGCTACCATAAATAATTCAAATGCGATACTAATTGTACTACACATAAGTAAAATGAGTTCAAGATATGCATAATTTTAAGGGTTTACATAATTAGCAATTAGAAACACAAAGATTGATCACATTCTGACACCAGGACTTCAATATTAATTGTCGGTGTTACATAGGATAAAACACTAGTATTGGTGCCTCGGACAAAATTGGCTTCAAACTCATATCTGAGATATCATCGACGTGTACATCACTGTACAGGAATCTGTGAAGAAATGCAGAGTTTTGAATCTGCACCACCACTGATAACACTGTCACTTTTCCACCAGTCAGCACACAGTACCTGAGTTGAACAAAAATAAAATTCTATCAAGTTTGAGTTTGACTTATTTCAAATATTGTCAATCGCCAATCGCAGAAAATAACGGTTAATTCAAATTACACTACGCAACAATGCTAAAGTGCCACTAACCGCTATTTGACAATGTTCTGTTCTAAATAGCGTATCACAGAATAATATAAGTTTGTTCAAATTTAGCTATGCTACAACAGCGCTGCCATAGTCTCTATTTATCAACATTGTTTACTACCCCTTCTAAAACATTGAAAGAAAGTTCTATACCTTGTCACTGTGAGATTCAATGGTTGAAAGAGGCCACTGCAACATAAAGGAACGTAAGTTATCGGTTAAAAACCCAACGATGATTTATAATTACACCAAATGTAAAAAATACTTGGTTAAAATAAGGATATATTACCGCAGTTCTCAGATCCCATAACATAACTTTCCCATCATAAGATGCAGAGAGTAAATGAAACGAAGACTTATCATGCCATTTGACAGTTGTTACCCAAGAAGTATGAGAAGCAAACTGAAAAACAGGAGCAGACGTGCCTGCAGAAAATATAAACTGCTTTATAAGATACTGATACCGGCATACAAGATACTGATCCCCATAACAATTATTTGCTTCATTTTACTGACCTGGCTTACGAGGATCCCAAATCCTAACAACGGGGTCAGAACCACCAGCAGCTATCAGAGCAGAACTTTCCCCTCCAATGTCGAGGCAGTTAAGAGCCTTCCCACAAAACTATACACAGAGGACAAAGTCGTCTTAAAATTTGAGAACTTTTAGTTTTTGATATTTGACATAAAGAACTGACATATAGAATTGTTTTCAACAACACTTTTTATATGACAAATAATACCAACCAATAAGTGAAGGAAAACACAAACAGATGGCAGAAAATAGTGCCTCGATCAAGTGTGAGTGAAACATATATAGACAAAAGATGAAAAGAACATTAAAGTGAATTCAACAAGTTATACTAATTTAATATAAAAACGATAGGTTCATAACAGGACCAACTAGGAATAATTCATAATCTTCATAATCATAGCAAGAATAAGGAAAATAGTTGACGAACAAGCATACACAACATGTAAAGATTAGAGAATATTATTCAGAGACAATAATCTCAAAAATACAGGAATATATTACTAGAAAATAAACATATCTCTGATCTTCATCAAAAGAACAAGAAAAACTATCAGCATGCCCTAATCCAGTTCTAAATTACCTGCCTATTTGCATGCAAATAGTTAAATGACAAAGCACGGACGAGCAAGGTGTTACAGCTTAATTTGAAGACAAAATTTATACTTCAATAGTGTACAATTTCGACAATGGAGAGAAGAGCTAAAGTGATTTGTTAACTTACTATATCTGTCACGTTTTTGCCTTTCTCAACATCCCATTTTCTAATAGAATGATCCCAAGATGCAGAATAGATTGACTCTCTTTGTGGCCAAATCACAGAAGACACGCACTGTGTATGGCCTACGAGGGTTGTAAAAGCTTCTCCCTATAATAAAACAGTGTATTATTAATGAAAATTTGATTATCAACAAAAAGGACAGAATGGTCTATCCAAAAAGGGAAAGAGCAAAAAATACTACAAATTAAGAGAATAGTAGTTACGAAATATATAATAGTAACAATAATATTAAGAAATTTTTTAACATGTCTCAAAATAGATCATTATACTCCTTTTCAAATAGTTTCAGTCCTTTTCCAGACTTCCAGCAGTACAAACATATTAACAAAGGGAGTTTTAAAATTTTATAATTATCTCAAATCTTTTTCTTCTTATACATAATGATGCTGCATGAAAAACAAGGGGACTAGAGCACAGCAAACTCAACAAGTGGGAGACATCCTTAGATTTTACTATTCCACGCATCAATTCAAACAGAAGTAGAGTCAAATCAAATGCTACTATCAACGACCCCTTGGGAGCTAGAATGGATATCTTAATACAAAATATTTGGGAGAATAAGTGAGCATGTGACTATACACAAATTCAAATTTCAACAATATAAGAAGAGCAATAAGGTGCAAAGAACCTGTACGAACCTCTATCTGAGAGTCCTCAACTTGACCTTCAACTTTTCTCTTCTTAGACACTAGATCATTTTCTGCATTAGTATCATTGATTTGCCATAGGTTGATGGTGCAATCCCAAGAACCAGAACAAACCTGGTCATGTGAGACAGCAGAGGAAGAATGATGTTACAGATTACACTTCATAAACCAAGTGTGTAGAACCTCAAAATAGAAAAGCAAATAGATACCATTTCTCCATTAGTCTGTGCTGCAACGCTCTGTACAGAAGACTTGTGACCACGCAAGATTTTGTAAGCTCTAACCCTTGCAGGATGGTTGGTAGCCTCCTCGGTATTGATCTTTTATATATATAAAAAAAATAGGAAAATATAATATAGTGAGCATAAGCTCAAGATAAGAAATTCAGATCAAAAAGCTTCTTTTATTTACCTTCCATAGCCTTAGTGTCCGGTCTTTAGAAGCAGTAGCTAAAGTTACAGTTTCCACGCCTGATTACAGTACAAATTTTGATAACTTGGAACAATTCAAGTAAAATATTGAGTGACTATATTTTGCCACATGATACATGAATGACAGAAATATGCACAGATGTTTTCATTTTGCAACAAGCATTTCCAGCTAAAATCATAAAGTATTTATCATTGATCTTGGTTGTACATAAAAGCATAGTCATTGAATTGAATTCTACAGCACATTTATCTTGTGCTATTGACTAAAATGAAATATTCAAGGAAATCAAAGCCTCTTCAGTCAATAGTGACTGATATTGCGGCGTAGTGGCCCCTAGGTGCCACATGAAATGTTATTGCATTGTGGTTTGGAGTAGTGGCCGCCGTGCCGCATGTACTAACCAAGTCGATGATGCTTTTGAGAAAGCATGAGAGTACCCTCAAATTATAGCCAATGCTTCTGTTTTTTATGGGAATTTTGTCAATATCACCCTAAAATTCTGTTTTCTTCTCAACCAAAACCCTTTGTTCTTCTCCTAAAAACCCTAAATGGTATGTTCTCTCTTCGTGCAACTTTCAAGTGACCCTGTCTATGCAGTCGCCTCCTCTCTTTGTGCAATCCTCTCGGTTCTCTAGCTGAACTCTATATCACATCAACCAAGTTCTAATCCCTAGCAATAACTTCTCAAAGTAATGCAGCATCCAACACTCCTCTAAAACTTATTTTCTTTATACTGGTTTTGTATATTAGTAAAATGAACTTTGATTATTAGTTATGAAAATGTTCACATCATTTGGGGGGCAAACGCAATATGTGATTAACTGCATAGCTAATTTCATGAAATGATATTGAATTTGATGTCGAATACAAACCAGTCGCATCGTAACTTATACAGTTAGATACAAATCTACCTTAAGATATTTTTAACAGAAACAGATTATGCATCTAATAAAATATGACAACTGGCAATCAGAAAACTAAACAAACTTTGCAGCATGAGGGGGAAATTTTGTCTTCATACCTTCTGGGTTAATGACACTCACAGAAGTGACACCGTCGCTATGTCCCTCCAATATATGTGTACATAACCCGGCACTTTCCCATACCCTAAAATGTAAAAAATCCATATCATGGTATAAGTTCAATGAACAGAAAATAATCAAATTTCAATATCAAGTAATCGCAAAACATACTAACAAATTTTAGAAGAATCAAACAGTGTAAAGAAACAATTACCTTCCAAAACCATCATAACAGCCTGTCAAAATAAACCTGCAAAAAATAATGAATAGTCACTAGTCAGCTTAAAATTCATAGTGAAGGGGACATTCTGGACAAAAATGAAGTTAATTAACAAACTAAACTAGAACTACCATTCTTATATTTTAGACAGTTAAAATTACAGTGTCAAGGGTTGGACCAACAAGACTACAAAACACTTGATAAATCAATGATAAAAACGTTAACAGTGGGCCCATAAACATTGGTTAGTGAAACAAGAAATAGAAAGTTTGATGGAGAAGTGTAGCATTCAATGCATTAGTAAATTTAGATACTACACTTATTACGGGCAAGGTTAGGCATTTAGTCTAACCACAGTCCTCCACTACATTAAAAATAAACTCCATACGGTGAAAAACTAATCATGATGATATACTCAAACCCTATGTTATCAAACAAAATCTAATCACTTTGGTCATTGTCGCCAAATATATAAAAAGTTAACGGAAACAAATGAAAACCAACCGCACTTGCTTAAATTAACTTTTATAGCTCAGTAAAATCATTAACAGAAAAACGGTTATGTATTAGAGTTTCTCATAAATATTTCCAGTTGCCAACGGTAATAAAGGTAAGAGTTAATGAATAAGTAACTCAAACATGGACCGTTATGGATAGGCTGAATCATTAGTGTCGAGTCTTTGAGAGATTATCATTAAAGATGTACACGATTACAAACTTACCGAGAAGAAGAACCATCAACAGCACTGACCCAGTCATCATGTAATGAAGGGTCCTCTTCCTTTCGTGGGGCTACAGACCTTATGTACTCAATTTCCAATATCCTTTCCTATAATTAATCATTCACAGTAGTTAGCTATGAGCTTACGACATCAGAGACAAACATAACAATGGTTTGTGTGAAGATTAAAAGAATGGGTGTGTTATTGTTTGAATATCCTATTTCAGTCTCTGGATTTCAACAATTTCTCCCACAGTATTCAGATTCCTGGATTGAAAAACTAAACCAAACCAGGACAGACCTATTCATCAACTGTCATCAAACTCACGTTTTATAAGATGCGACTCTGCCATGGTTTACGAGAAACAATTTTATAAGTGACTTTAACTTTAGACAGCTAAGGTTGTCAACTTGTAGGATTTTACAAGTTACCTCGACATTTTGATATCCATGATCACAACCATAAACAACTCCTCAAATTTCCGATTAGATTAAATATGTTTAAGTTGATATAAAATTAAGACTTTTTAAGTAGTCTGCATAAATTGAATCAATTTAATGCCCTATTTTTATCAACTTTCCGCAAAACAAAATGAATACAACAAAAATGAAATTATGAGAGTATAATACCGCAGAGATTCCCTTAGCAAGAAGAAATTCCTCAAGAGACATACGGACAAACTCGGCATCAATCAAAAAATCAAACGGTTGGGATTTATGATCCTCGTCTACAAAACAAAATAAGTCAAATATCATAAATTGTTAAATGAATGATGAAATCGATGTGGAATTGAGAATTGTGTGATACCTTTGGATTGGAGAAGGGCATTGATGAGAGAGGAGAGGCCGAATCTGGTGAGATCGACAGGGATAGCGATGGCGGAGTTTGGAACTTTGAATGGTTCGGGTAAGCTTGTTACGAAACGGACTTGGATTCTTCGAGTACTACTTTCGCCATTATCTTCGTTCATCATTGTCTTCTTCTTCTTTTGCTTCTTCTGCGAAATGGAGTTTTAAGGTTTAACTAGGGTTTTAGACTTCGTTATTTAGGTCTCGTATTACGACGTCGTTTCGTTATAAATTCTCTTGATAAAGTTTTATTTTTTTTAATAATTTTAATAAAAATCCAATTTCTTACCTGAGGCTGATCTGATGGCTGGGCGCCACTGGAGACCTAGGTCTTTCTCTTCTGTTAAGCACGTTCTATATTTTAACTGATTTTTAATTTTCTATATTTTTTTATTTCTGATGACAAACGACGTCGTTTTGTTTTGAGAAAGTGATGAATGTCCAAGTATTGAACCGGTTAATTTGCAGTAGGCACAAAAAATAAAATTACAAGATATGTCAAAATATTTTTTATTTAGGGTTTGTTAATTTCATGTGAGTATGCCTAAATAATATTTATTTGGGGTTGTATGCATAAAAAATTCCAGTTTGTAGAAACTCCAAGTTACTAGTTTTTATCTATTTTAATAGTAATAAACATCTAATTGTGTAAGTTCTATCTACTTGACTACTAAACAAAAAAAATTGGACATGTCAACAATGAAAAAAAATCAATAAACACGTAAACCAACTAAATTGACACCTTTTTTTTTCTGAATGAAAACAAGATGCTTAACAATAAATGAAATACTATCTACAAGTAAATTATCAGCAACTTACAAGCAAGTACCTGAAGTTAAAACACTATTAATCCAAAAATATTCACCATATGTTCTAATTTCTAGACACATTAGTAAGTGCAACGCTTCATTTAATTTGTCTGTTATTGCAACAAGCCTTAGCTTATTGTCCTCGTAAACTTCCTTTGCAGTTAGCACTATAGGCAACTAATCAACTTTTTTTAGTACAAAAGCACAACTTTTTCTCACGGCTCCTTGCATCAAGTAGAGAGTAAGTACAAAAAATCTTTTATGGCTTATTGTGGAGAGCCAAACAATTAAGAGGCGCATCTTTCACCTCATGATGAAAATTGAAAGACATGAAGTCTATGGCTTCTTTGCAATTCATATTAAGAACTTGACCATGCTTCATATTCATTAGCTCCAAACTTCATAAGAATAGGGCCAATTCTTCCGGGCAATAATAACAAGGACACTCCGGAGGAAAACTTTTGGGTATCATAAGATCGAACTTGTTGAAAAATGTTGTTCCCACATCAAAGGATTTTAGGAAACACCACGAAAATATTGAAATAACCTCATCGGCAGTTAACTGCCGATTGATTTTAACCAGTGGTAGTTAACTGTCGATGAATATTGAAGTTAAATTTGTCATTTCATGATATTTTTTAACTTTGTTTGTAGTGTAAACAACAATTTTCGAACTTGTTTGATATGACTAGATTAACAATCATCAAGTTTCGTAATATACATTGCATTTGAAAGCTTCACAACTTTTAGTCCAATCCAACGTAGACTTGCAATATTTTTATAAAAAAATAAAAATAATATCTTAGTAGTATTAAACTTGTCACCTCGTGTTTTTTAGGATGAGTGAGTGTTTTTCAAAACGAAAAAAGAGTAAAAGGTTGTAAATATTTTAAACAATAAAAGACTTAAACGAAGGAAAGAAAAAGATAAACTGGTCGGTCCAATTTGTAACCTTGCAAGGGCGTGAGTGCAACTTTCGCTTCGGGTTTAAGGACCTTGTTAGTGGGTAATTTATTGGCAGTGTCTTGAGATATGCCCTGACCTTGGGGAACCCCTAGGACCAACTCACATAAACTTGGATGAGCACGTGTTTTGCCTAAAATATTGTGTACCACGTACCCAACAAATATTACTAAGACACTACGTCTAATTTCCATAAAACTGGATCTGAAAATTACCAGGATGAGCCTTTAAAACTTAAAAGCCTCAATCTACCGCATCATTTTTCTCATCCGTGCAAACAATTATGCAGTATATTTCCAAGTCCTGATACTTCTAACTTTCGCAGTGAATTGAAATTTCATGCAACTAAAATTTTATACAAAAATAAATAAATCCCGGAATGTCTTGGAATATAAAAGGAATTTTGTAGCAAAAACTAAGTTGTCGCCGATAATATATTTGTCTAGTCATAATCTTTTAGCAAACCACAAATCTAAACTTTAATCCTAAGGGGTTTGTCTCAGGCTGAAAATTCTATGATCTATTGCAAAACATTTCTGCAGAAAATACAAACCAACTTTTGCCTTGTAATAGAGCTGACCAAAAGGAAAACTGTCACTTCAACAAATTTCAAAGAAGCCCTCTTCTTCTCTTGTAATCACTAACTGTTAATGTCAGCTGATGACTCCTTCCATCGTTTTCCGGGACTCGAAATCCAACAACTTCTTCAATTCTCTGCTTTTTTGCCATAAACCCTGCCTGAACTCCCTGCGCTCCACCTAACTTTTGCAGCATTGCTAGCGATATTGGCAACTCAAAATCATGCAGTACATTTGACTCTGTTCCTTCATCCACTGGAGCTCTTGTGTCTACTAACTTCCCGGCACCAGCAGCAGCTTCCAAAGCTTCGGCAGTGGCCGCCATACCAGCTCCAGTCCCATTGCTTCCTCCATCACCAACTGCACCACCAGAAGTATTATTTCCAGATGCGACCTCTTCAGCTGGTTTTGAGTTATAGTAGTTCCTTGATCTAGTCCATCTCCTTGAAAAGGGATCATAACCTGCCTCCCCTGCTTTCAATGCTTTATTAACTGGCTTTAAATCAGAAGCATTTTTGAAGTTCTCAAACCTGTTCTTTCTGTTCATCTCAGAAAGCCTCAGAGCCTTGGCATCCTTCTCCCGAGATTTCCGGGATTCCTCCAATTCTTGCAGTTTTGTTTGGATCTTCTCTACTCCAGCTGCATTGTTCTTGCTTTCTGCAATTTCGAGTTCCCTTTTCAACCGGTCCTTCTCGGCTGCAACATTTAGTGGCCTCCATGAGATAGATTTTTTCTCTTCTAACATCTGCTTCACAGTAGCTGCTGAGTAAACAAAATTATTGATCTTCTGCATGGCTTGCTTTTTTTCCACCACATCTAGCCTCTTCAGCATCCGGCCACCACTTCGCTCTACTTCCTTAACCCACTGTTTAAACTCCTCCTCAAGCGGGGGAGAATCGCTAACCATAGCCATTTGCCACCTCGCAGCAGAGGTCTCATTTCCCCAAACAACATTCAAGTACTTGTATGTGGTTTTATTATCTAATTTATACAGCCGATCAGGATCTGAGGCATCAACATTTTTCACCATACACAACCTGTAGATAGGTCCAGTCTTTGACCTGCCAATACCAACCCTTACAAAACAACCAATAATTAACTCCTCAAAAAAGGGCTCCATAAACCATTTTGTAAGTTTTGACCTTGGAATAGTGATTTCTTGTATGTCCTCAAACGAAGGCTTTTCAAATCCAGGCATTATCTTGTCATCGTCGCTGTCAATAATCCCTTCATTTTCAGACAAACCTTCAACATCCTCATCACTACGGGACCTACTTTCACTTTCACTGTGGCTTGAGCTACTGAAATGAGGTTTCCCTGTTTGCGACAAAACCCCCGATCCTGCACTTTTAGACCCCTCTTTCAGCTCGTGCTTGGATTCCGGCTCTCGCTGTTTCAGCCTCTTAGCACGCAGTTCATTCAATGCACCGTCCTTAGCAGCTGACCTGTCAGAAGATCTAGTAGATGACATCACACGAGAAGACGGAAGAGGCGGAGTCTCTCTTCTTGATACATTTCCCTTCTCACGCTTGGATGCTATCTTCGACAAAATATGTTTATCATCCTTCTTAGCAGCCCTATCAGACAAAATCATCTCTCTTTGAAGTTCAGTCATCTCAGAAAGTTTCTTTCTGTCATCCTCATCCTTATAAAGATCATCACCAACATCAGATTCATCACTCCTGTCCACCTCACGGTCAGAACCACCACCATCATCACCGTCTCTTCCTCTCTTCGTATGACGAGCCTGAGAGGCATCATCATCAGAATCATCTTCAGAATCATCGTCTCCGGAATCAAAAAATTGATTTTTTGATGAAGGTGGGAGAGAATGTTTGTTTATACCAGCAGCCTCCAAAAGGTCATTTTCTAAATCAGCCATAATTTGTCTGCATGTATAACACAATGTATATAATCAATAAACTCAATATTGAAAGTTAAAACAACAAAACAATGAACACAACGAAGCAATAAACAAAAGGGTGTGATTTGATTCTATGGTTTTCGATACTAAAGTGACGGTATAATAATAGTTTCGAAAGTAGGAATTGAATAGAGAGAAGAATGTGGGAAACATTACCGTGTATTTCGATGGAAGCGCGAAACTTAGAAGCTTGTTGGTATCACAATGGAAGATTGAGAGAACAAAACCCTAACGCAACGCAAAACCCTTTTCGTTTGATTAACAGATGAATGAACCAAACCAACGTTGTCGCGCATATTTGTTCTTTCAAAGAACGTCTAAACGCATCGTTTCGATTATTAAAAAAATTAGTTTTTTTTTTGTTTTTTTAGTTTAATAAGAGACTTTTTTAAGTGATACATTTTTGTTTACTTTCCTAGGAGAAGAGTAATATTCGATGATCTCTACTCTCTTCAAGAATTCTTTGATTTTTTAAAAATAATAAGTGCCGATCCAATGTATTTGTAGGTCTAAAACGAAATTGAATTGAGGTTTTTTAAATTTGTTGACAAAGAAACATAAAGGTTAAGAATCCTAAAAGTGTAATTTTATGTGAGGTATGTCGAACACTGAATATGAGTATCACTCACTATCCGCATTTGAACATTGAAGTGGAAGGTTGACAAAAAAAAAAGGTACCTTTGAGATACAATTTGTAACATGAACAATATACAAATCTACGTTTAATCAAATTAGACGTAAAATAGTTTATTAATTATTTGAGTTTAGCTATTTATTTGTGATAGTTTAACAAACAACTAAAATAGTTTTTTCACTAACATTCCTTAAAAAAATTAAAATAGTTTTTTATATACATATTATATAAAGCGAATACATAATTTTGGGCTGAATTTTTCATTTTCAGTTATGTCGTTAAACGAATTTCACTATAAGAATGTTACATTGTTGGGTCATTGAAATTTTTTTTTATACCCTATTATATTCGTTATATATTATTTTTCAAGGAATTATATTGTTGATGTCATTCAAAAAGATAAACACGGTTTGTCACAAAATATTTATACCTTTAATTTAATCAAAATTTAATAAAAGTAATTTTTTTAAAAGAAATTAAAATAGAATATATTAATATCATAAGGATATCCCTCCAGCACAAGGTGTGCCGAAGGAAATAGACGGTAATTACATCAAAGTTTCAAGAGACAATATTACGGATACAAAAAACATGTTAGCCATTACCCAAACAATTAAATGGGTTCTGACACCAATCATAGAATTTATAATAAAATAAAAAGTATTGTTTATAATTTACACGCATTGACAAAATAAAATATCAAAAAGATGAATGTTTGCCCAATATAATAATCTCTTTAGATGAGAGAAGAAAAAAAAATCATTTAATAAAAAAAATCATCGGCTAAATTGGAACAAATGTTGCCAACTAAAATATTGAGCTGGCTTGGGATTTAGAAGTACTAAAGCTTTTAACTTGGAGTTGATTGTGTAGCCAGGGATGTAAAATTTTATTATCTTGCTATTTTCCTAGTGGTGATGTTCTAAAGGCTTGTAAAGGATGTCTACCTAACTATACCCGATGAAGTATTCATAAGGCTTGCTGGATTCTTAATAGAGGTAGTTTATGGAGAGGTAGAATATGTCATTTAGTAAATATTTGGGAGGATATTTGCCTACCTTTTCAACATGGTTATAACGTTTGAACCTCAAAACCTCATAACTCTGACCTCTTTCGGGTGTCCCACCTCATTCTGCATGAAAGTGGAACTTGGAATATTCAGATGATAAATGCAATTTTTCTACCTTTTGAAGTCTTTAAAATTTTACAGTTACCCCTCTCAAACGAACACAATATATGGGGCCTTCACAAAAGGCGATTTTATGTTAAAAGTGCTTATCATGCTATATAAGATACTAGGAATAGTCTGAAATGCCTCAAGGTTCAACCCATCAAACTCAATGCGTGGTTTGGTCAAAGCTTTGGAATCTTCACACTATGATTTGATTTGATTTAATTATAATTTGTTCGATGAAATCAAGACTATTTTGTGGCATTTTCTAATGTTATTTTCAAAGCTTTTTTTGATAAATTATTTCTTTGTAATGTCATCAAAATTGTGGGTCATATACCAACAATGAATTAATCTAAGTGGTAAGAGATTTAGACTCATTAAACATGTGTTTGTGAGTTCGATTCATGATAATGCATATGAAAAAAATTCAGTTAGAACGAGAGAACTCAGTTAGAGGTAATAACTTCGTACAGTTACCGTGATGATAAAAAAATTAGGGGTCATAGCCCACCAACTAATTTTTTGCAAAAAAGAAAAGAAAAAATATATCCTTTTATTTAACTCATTTAGATCATGTTTGCAAAATGAACCCACTAAAGCTGTTTGTGGCTCATGTATGTATATAAAACATTGTGCTTAAAAATCAGAAGATATTTGAATTGTTGTAAACTATTCGTGTAAAACAATTTTACAATTACATATTATCAATTTTCCATGCTATTTTAAAATAACCACAGAAAAATGGAATGATGTGATAAAATAGTTGATTTATTTTTATTAAATGGCAATATAAAACATCTCACACAAACAATGCATATCCTTTAATTTCTTATAATAGTATATTTAATCGTTAATATTTTATTCCTGTAAAAAATTGTTAGTCTTTTATACTTTTCGTCAAAACAAAATTGTTAGTCTTTTATAATTTATAATTAATTTGAAGTTTGAAATAATAGTGGTCTTTGAAAAAGAATCATAATTGATGATGTAAATGTTTATTATACTACTACAGTCCACCACAAATTATTTTTATGATTCCTGAGCTTGTTGTGGTTCTCCTTTCTACCTCTGACTTCTCAATCTCATCTGATCATCTCATCTCATCTGAATGGCATCGACTCAAGGTCAAGTCATTACATGCAAAGGTAATATTACTCAATCCCTTATTCTTCTTCTTCTTGTTCACTTTCTGCGATTAGATTACTAATCAAACCCTAACCCCAACACGACGTCGTTTTGAATGAAGCTGCGGTGGCCTGGGAACCCAACAAACCCTTAACAATCGAAGATGTTGAGGTCGCTCCTCCACAAGCCAACGAAGTCCGTATTCAAATCCTCTTCACCGCTCTCTGTCACACCGATGCTTATACTTGGAGTGGCAAAGATCCTGAAGGCCTTTTCCCTTGCATTCTCGGTCACGAAGCTGCTGGGTGGGTACTCTACTTTTACATTCTCCAATAATCTAATTCCCTTCATTTACAATTCAACCTTTTCTTTTTTATTATTAGTATCGTGGAAAGTGTTGGAGAAGGTGTCACTGATTTGAACCCAGGGGATCATGTCATTCCATGTTACCAAGCTGAATGTGGAGAATGTAAGTTTTGCAAATCCGGCAAGACAAATCTCTGTGGGAAGGTTCGTGCTGCTACAGGTGTCGGGGTTATGATGAATGATCGCAAGCCTCGTTTTTCTATCAAGGGAAAACCCATTTATCATTTTATGGGTACTTCTACTTTTAGTCAGTACACTGTTGTTCATGATGTTAGTGTTGCTAAGATTCATCCAGATGCTGCTTTGGACAAAGTTTGTCTTCTTGGTTGCGGTGTTCCAACTGGTAAACTCTTGACCATTATCCTTTTTTCTGTTAGTGTCTTATAGGAGAAATAACTGTTATTGTTTTTTTGAGTTATATCAATGATTTACATGTACCCATGGAGATGTATATCATCTCTACTGCTGTGTCATCCACTTATCTGATTGGAGTTACAAATTTTGTTCCTGTTGCTTAACCATGATCATGCACTTTGTAATTTGATAGTTTATTATAGTACATCATAAAAATGTTGCTTTGTAGACCTATTGTTTTTTCCCCTTTTCTTCTTAATGCTATTGAAGTCTTCCCAAAGTGTGGACTTCTGTAAAAAAAAAAATGCTAATGTTGGACTTTGGCTTCATGCTTTGTATTGTTGAATACAATTACTGGGGAGAGATTGGTCGGTTGAAATAAACAGTTTGATTTCCATATTAGTTATTATATTTCTTCCTCAATATGTTGTCATTATTTGTATTTTTCCTTGACCCAGTTCACTTGTTATTGTGAATTTATAATTTCTATTTTTTTTTCTTTTACTTTTTAGGCCTCGGAGCTGTCTGGAACACTGCAAAAGTTGAGACAGGGTCCATTGTTGCTATTTTCGGCCTTGGAACTGTTGGCCTTGCCGTAAGTTTTTAAAGTTACAATATCAGATGTTCACATTTTTGCCTGTTTGTGTGCTACTGTATGATTCATAATTTATACTTGACAGGTTGCAGAGGGTGCAAAATCTGCTGGTGCATCACGGATTATTGGCATAGATATTGATAGCAACAAGTTTGATACAGGTACATCTCAAGCTTGTTTACCTAATAACCTGGACAATGTGTTTATAGTGTTGTGAAATGTTTTGTTGGCACCCTTTTTGATTCTTAGTTATGTTTAATAATGCTTTTCCACATAATGACTATCACTTGGCATCTGACAGAGTGTAGACCTATAATTATACAAAACTGTCTTACTATGAGCTATTTTATGTTTGTTGTTTTCTCAGTCTTGGTTCTTTTGGTGCCAGGGTGCCACAAAAGATTCTTCTTTCACCTGATCTTGCTCACTTATCTTTTGCTATTTTACATTGCAGCCAAAAACTTTGGAGTCACCGAGTTCATTAATCCAAAAGACCATGAGAAACCAATTCAGCAGGTTATAGCTGATCTAACAGATGGAGGAGTCGATTATAGCTTTGAGTGCATTGGAAATGTCTCTGTGATGAGATCTGCATTGGAATGCTGCCACAAGGTTAATGCTGCTGCCATTGCTATTTCATTATTAAGTCAAATTTTTAAATATTCCACTGGTGACTGCACACTATTAAAACATTCTTTGTTTTAAATTTCCAGGGATGGGGGACATCAGTTGTTGTGGGCGTTGCTGCGTCAGGGCAGGAAATATCAACTCGCCCTTTCCAGTTGGTGACTGGGCGTGTATGGAAAGGAACAGCTTTTGGTGGCTTTAAGAGCAGGTCACAAGTGCCTTGGCTTGTTGAAAAGTACTTGAAGAAGGTAAAGGTTTTTCACGTGTCCAATGCATTAATATAATATTGTTGGTAAATGGTAACCCAAGGATAATTAGTATACTTTCTGCTTTTGCAGGAAATCAAGGTTGATGAGTACATTACCCATAATTTGACTCTTGCGGAGATCAACAAGGCTTTTGATCTTATGCATGAAGGGAAATGTCTTCGTGTTGTGCTTGCATTGCATTGATGAGGTGATTTGGTCCAACATTGATACCTTGGGTTGCTGTTTTCTTCTTCTATGGCGGTTGCAGTTAAATAATCTGAGTGGCTGTAGTTTGTAAAAACAGATGGTATGGTTTATAATGTGGACGGTATTCCAATCTGATTTGAAAGTCTTTGCAATTGATAAACATCTTTTTGAGTTATGGGTTATGACTGTTGCTTTCTTTTATGTTAAAAAAACAATTTATATTTCTTGTTTTCAGTAATAATATTTTTTCAAAGACACATAATTAGATTATTTTACGAACTTATCATTCAAATTTGCACCATACACACGCTAGAATAGATTTTCAAATTACAGTACGCTGCGAGAGATGAAAGAAAGTATAAATGGTACCATGAAGCTGCCTTTAAAACTAAAAGGGGGAAAACAAAGACATGAAGAATACCATTAAGATGGATCAAAATAGAACATAATGTCGATGAAGCGATGCCGCAAATTAAGAAATACCATGTTGCACACATGCACAATGTCCTATGTCTTATATTTTACCCGAAAATCTTACCGTGATTCCAAATAGGTAACACTCAAACAAAGGTCAAGAGGACGATTTTTACAGGTTGGCTGGTTAGTGATAGATATCACGCAATAGATTCCCAGCGGAGGAAGTTGCAAATGAGAGATAAGCATGGATTAGATGCCAAGGTATTCCAATTCATGCTAGACATGACATTTCCCCCGAAAAATTAATAAACTTGCTTGCGATGAGATGTATTGATGGACTCTGGTACTAAAAACGATTTCAAATAGCCACAGTTCTAGAGGCATTTAGTTCTATAGAGCCATGAAATTCTACTTCAATCTTATTTTGTTTGTAGGCCAGTTCAAATTAACATCGTATAGAACATTTTGGTGTTTTTTTTTTTAAGTAGAAGTGATGCAAAGAGCACCACTCAATTAATTAAAAGAAGAAAGGAGCACAAAAAGAAAAGAAAAGGAAGATTAGACCAAAGCTTTTTCAAAAGGTATTAAATCTACAGTTAAGAAGACCTACTCAGTTTTTTACAAAATCTCTTACGATTTCATCTGGGATACCATCCCACCAAGTGAAAGTGGATAAAGAAAGCCCTATGGTAGCTAGGATATCATCACAATAGTTACCTTCTCTATAAATATGAGTTGCAATTAGGTGCATGTTCTTAATCAAATTCAAACAGTTAAGTCATATGTTTCTAATCTGCAGGGGACGAGAGTAGCCTTGTTGAAAGCTAGCATTTCTGCATAAAGAGCCATTCTACACCCATACACTATGCAAAACAACCAAGTACCATTGACATCTCTAAAGATTCCTCCAGAAGTGGCATTAACATTAGATGCAGATGCGGCGCCATCTGTATTCAATTTCATCCAGTTCGAAATTGGGGAACACGAATATCCACCCTAAAAGCTTTAAGAATTCTGAATTCATTCATATTCACAACCGCAGTACATCTAGTTTTGTTTTCAGACAAAAAAATATCGAAGCTAGTCATGGTCACAGCCACTCTCCAATTGATATTTTTGTTCCTAAATCTTGCTTGGTTTCTAGCGTACCGGATGATGTTGAAAAGATTAATAATGTAAGATTTCATGATCACTTTAAATTGAGGGGTCCAATTAGTGTCGCAAAGTTTTCAAATATCTCCAATATTGGTGAATTGAAGAGTCGTGTTCAAGATGGTAGCTAGCCAGGACCACTGTTTGGATGCAAAGGACCATTGAGAAAAAAGGTGAAAGGTGGATTCTACCTGAGAACAGCAGTTGCTACACATAGGTGGTTTTGTTTCGTTGTTTTGCATGTGTGTTGTACAATCTATACCATCTGTTACATTGCATGTTTCTGGGGTATACATATACTTGCACTAATAATCACTGCATCCTTTCTCATACTACATCAAAATAGGAGAACTGTTTGCTATTTGCTATATAGACTAATTCTCACACCCCAATGTATGCCGATGATTTTACCTTGTAATATCAATTTGTCAAATTATAAAAGAAACCATAGTCCTATGAAAATTTTAAAAACACCATCTGGTATTGTCATCAAAATCCAAAAATAAGAGTGAGATGAGAACAATGAATGATATGTATGTATGCTATAGGGAGAGTGAGAATTGTTTGTCTGTCTGTATATACTCACAAGTCAATTACAAAATATGGAACAGCTAAACCCAAAAACATATTATATCAATAAAATACAGGAACCTAACTCTTTCCTTGGGATCAGTACCAGTGATTTAGCATTATACAGTCAACTTTCTATCAACATGATACAAAATTCTGAGCCCTTATACTTTCTCACTGTTGGTCATTCCAATCCATTGGAGAGGGATTCAGTTCGCCAACGAAATTATGAAACATATCTTCCTCAGTGTCGACAGTCAGTCATGTCTACCAGATAAATACTCTTTTGTTCCTATAATAACGCCACAGACAGAGGGAGGAGGACTACGATTTTCCGCTCTCAAAGCTTGATAAGCAAGAGTCTGATAAAACAGTAAAAAGCTGTGTATCTACAAATAGCTGCAAAGCCAAGGATTCATGAGCTTAGATGGCAACTATCAATAACAACCATTTAAATCTTATGTAGAGTGCCTATGAGTTGTTACCTTAATGAATGGTTGGTCCCTAAGAGGAAAGGAGTCAATGAAGCTATCTTTAAGAAGTAAAGAAACCTGAGGAAAAAATATTGAGAATGAGCTAGGAAAAAGTGATCAAACTACATATTCTTATTTATTTGAGAATATCCAGAAATAAAAATAATAGCAATAACTTTGTTATGTTACCCTGTCGTTATTTGATTGTACACTAGTTATCGTATGAGATTTCAAATCTGAACAAAGCGAATCCAAATAGTACCACATAATATTCAAAAACTGAGTTGCAGCTTCAGCCTGCAACAGGTACAAATTTACAGTTGTCACTGGCGGGAGAATCATCAGAGGCTAGAAGCTGAAAAACTACTGATTTTTTTTATACACGAATCATATATTGATAAAATAAATATTTCTCTAAATTTCAGAAAGAGAAGAAGTCCAGCATGGGAACTAAAAAACCTGGACTTCGTTGCACCTATGTACAGGATGCTTGCTAGCAATTGAACTTTCACTTGAAAGTTTGGCATGAATTGGACTCAACTGAGAAACAAGCTCTCTTTGCTTTGGAAGTCTAGGCAAATGACACATTTTAACCTGCAAACAGAAAAAAAGTAGAAAAGGAAAAAAATGAGAGAAGAAAACTACATTGTACAGCATAGCTATCCTCTCTCTATTTGAGAACAAGCTCAACAATGGGATCCAAAAACCTAGATACAATACAAGCCTAAATTTTGGCGTTTGTGTATCAATTCTCGCATCCCAAGGCTTAAAAAACATGAAAACGTAGAAGCTCCAATTTGGAGCATCAGCCAAACGCACGGTTGGAGGTGTATCCACCGTGATTCCAAACGAGAGTACTTAGCATAAGGTAAGTGTAGCATGCTTGCATAAGACTATCTATTCTTTTCGTGGATCATGCTATCTTTGAAATGTCATTACAAACCTGATTTTTCATTACATCAACTTGAACAAGATTAGCAGTTTTCATATACAGATCATCTGGTTTATGTTGTATGCCAACCTGCAAGAACAATGGATAATTGAATAAACAAACAATGATAAATTCTTAGAAACAGGGAATAAATGGTAAAAAATTGCACTTTGAAGTTATACTCCATGTATGAATATTTAACACAAAATCTATTATACAGATGGGCTCTCACTAATCCAACCCTTATTTCTCTGTCTCTCCCCCCTCCCATTTTCGGCTCATTTCTTTCTTTCAAATTTTCCAAAAAATCAGTAGAAAGAGAAGGCATAACTTCAACATTCATATAAAGCGGCGTAAAAGAGCAGTGTATCCAACAATTTTGTTTATTGTTTTTATGAATATTTCCCGATACTTATCAGATACATCTTTGATAGGTCTTACCAACGAAAGAAACATTGACATCTACATACTTTACATCTTCGATACATCTTACTAACTAAAGACATGAATTTGTATGTTTTTTTTTTGTTAACGCATCTTAGCGGTGTCATATCTTGTTTTTTGAAAAATTTTCGTATTCATGCATTCGTGTTGTATCCAATCGTACTACTATTATGTATCCGGGATTCTTATTAAAACTCGCATCCGTAAAAGCAATTAATACATTAATTTTAAAAAAAATGATAAATGCTAGTCACACACAATTTCAAGCGGGCTCTACTTGAATTTCACCTGAATATTACACAAAGCAATGATAAATACTCCTACTTAAGTTATTGTACACAACAAATATCACATGAAACAGCATATTTTATAGAACAACAAAAGGAACTCACAATATATGGAACTGGGGCGTCAAGAAAATCAATCATTTTTGCAGGCAAAACCTGAAAAGCATGGCCAAGATATCGTTAGACTTTGTAAAGCCCCGAGAAAAATTTGAAATCAGAGGTTGTTGAATTGACAGACTCACCGGGAGCAGTAAACTCTGCCACTGAAATGGACGAATCAACGGTATAAGAGAAAGCACTACTGCAGATAGAACACCCTGCATTGTGTCAAAAATTGCCAAAATGAAAGGCTCCCTAAAGAAATCCAAACTAATCCACATCAATAAATAATGACCATTGATTAGTATACAATTGTTTGAAACTTACCAAATTTGGGCACACTATTACAACTTGTTTTTCCAACAAAACTCCTGTAACCAATGCCAGCAACTGCCAGTAACATGTATAAAAAAATTGAACCGATCAAGAAGGTAGCAAAATATGCAGCTAATACAGCAAATTTTCAGTGACAGATTAACATTGTTGAAGTTCAATTAGAATATGTGCTTACACTATCAAGGGATAGAACTCGACAAGTTGTTGATGTTGTCCATACTGATAATGCAAGGGCTTCCTCAGCAGCTGCCAACTTCGGATTGACCTTTTTACCAAGTAGAGCTGTAAAGAAAGCACATATTTATGGATAATAATTGTGTTAAAAAAGACTTAAGAATTACCTCAGTTGGTTCAGAACAATCTAAAAAGTTTTCTTTGAAGCCAAGAGAGTCAACTGAATGTCGTATATATTGAATAGCTTGTAAATGTTCAAGAGGGTGGAAGACAAATTCACTTCCTCGTGGTGGAAGAGTTTGAGCATGATATCTACACACTATCTGTAGTAAATCATTCTTATGCTCCTATCAAAGCCATTCACACCAAAGAAAACATGTTAAATGCCAATCAACAATCACCTAAATCTAATTAATGCAAAACAAAATGGAAAACTACTTTGCACTAACCATAGCCCATTCCATTAACAAATCATCTCCGTAATCTCTTTCGTTGTTTGGAAAAGGATGATCCTCATCTTCCGACACAATGCTTCGAACTGGACTGCCAATGAAAACAATATGATATTGAAATTGAACATCAAATCTCATACAAGAAACCACTAACGAAGAAGATGGATGAATGAACTATAGCATATCAGAAAAAGTTATGCACCATAAGGAGGCCATAGATACAAGGAAGCAAACTATTACCAGAAACATACATCAGAAGCACAATAAAATTAAAACCTAGAATAATATGATTAAAGATCGACCACCTGAAAAGTGACTCAGAACTTCCAATGCGTGCTAAGGCACGACCCTGAGCAGGTACAGGTGTTCCAACACTGGGAGAAACTTGGCCACCTTCACAATTTCCATGCATTCTTTCCACAGAATTATGAGTTTCCGGTCCTTCGAAAGCACATGTATCATGATCTTGTAAATTACTCTTGCCATCCTTCTCTATATCCCTAAACTGACAAAAATCTGAAGCATCACTGGCAGTCACACTTACAGGGGATTGACAGCGAGAATCCCATATTTTGGGTGATAACTGTAGGATTTCATCATCAGATATAATGCCAGCAGCAGCAGCGGTAATGGCTGCTGCACCATCAAGAGGTATTGCGCAAGCCATCCAGTCACTAAATGACTCCCTGTCCGGTGAGAGTGAGTTAGTATATGAACTCAATTGATCATCTAGTTTTGGTGTCGATGGAATGCAACCAGAAAGAGACTCCCTGTCCGGTGAGTTAGTATCTGAACTCAATTGATCATCTAGTTTTGGTGTTGATGGAATGCAACCAGAAAGAGACTCCCTGTCCGGTGAGTTAGTATATGAACTCAATTGATCATCCAGTTTTGGTGTCGATGGAATGCAACCAGAAAGAGTAATTTCATTTACAAACTGAGTAATCCGGTTCAGACGCTCCTGTGCAATGAGGCTGCATCCAATTGAGACATAATTAATTCTATTGGATCTAGGGAAAACAAAAGAACAATAAGTACCTCGTCGAGTCAATGAAAGGAACTAACCTGTTTAACATTTCAAAGTGTAACTCAAAGAAAGGAACTTTGGTCAGAAGACAGTAACAGCGAGGTGCAGAAACCAGAAAGCGGCTGCATAGCACAGAGGGAATAGAAATCGGAGATGATCTGCCTAATATACCAGGGGGCCTCTGAACAATTTCAGGGACATGTAAGCAAACTCCATAAAGTGGTGTGTTGTCTGCTGCCTGATCAAGATGCACATAATATGTTTCAGCAATCACCAGTATTTATTTTGAACTGTTTGTGTCTGCTAACCATTTCAAGTTAAAAATTAAAGTTGATAGAAGACGCCAACAAAAAAATTACCTTGAGTGTAAAGACAAATGATAGATCATCTCTGCCTAAATGCTCCTGTGGAGAATAAACAAAAAAGAAAATATTATCTTTGGTCTCAACTTTCAAAGGCGCTGAGCGACAGAGCACTCGGGAAACGTTAATTATACGATAAGACTTTGATTGACTAATTACACATTTAAACAATGATGAAAATCAGGAAATGTAGAGCTTCTGAAAATTTCTCTACATATGCATGCCTTAGTAAGACCTGGTATTAGATTATGCATGTATAGTACGAATTCACCATCTAAAATGTTGTATTTGACAAAAGATGATAAATTGCTTTAACTAGCCCGGAGAAAAAACATTTGCCTTTCCAAATGAGAGTAAACTGTTTACCTGTCCGTAGACAATTTCGTTTAGTTCACTTAGAGATGGAGTCCTCTCCAACAACCATGCCTGTAAATCAATATTTTAACAAATGAAACAATTTGTGGGAAAAACAGCAGCAGCAAGATTGATAAACAAAATGCCAAATTCTACCAAAAAAATAAAATATATCAAACTTAGTTTTTAATTTTAAGAAATCATTAAAATCAAAGGTGCACAATAGTATCAGACTCCTGATAAATCCTATGAATGCAAGTCAGTATAACTAGCAGAAGATTTCTCTATATTCCCTAGAATTCTATTCGTTATGTTCATATGCTGTAAACTAACAAGCGAGAGGGCCGGTTTTGTATCTTCAAAAGAAAAAAGAGGTAAACTAAAAACCTTTTTAAAGATAGTATTTAACAAAGAGAAAAAGGACATATCTGATCAAGTATATTAACTGTCAAACAGACCTTAACACCTTCAGGAAAGCAAAAGGAGGCTAAATCCTGCATACGCACTGTGAACCTCCTTGCAGGAGGATATTTGAACAATATCTGCAAGTTTACAAAAATGTCTCAGCTATAAGGAAGCTATTAATCCATAGCAATGCACTAATGGGACATCTGAAAAAGCTTATTTAGAGCTTATTTGAGTTTAAAGTTTAAACTCTGCATAAGCTTATTTTGAGTTTATCTGATGACAGACCTGAAAAATAGCTTATAACACGCCTATAGATTGTTTTCAACATATTCTAATAACCTCTTTAAGATAGTTTATGGAAACAGATTTTTTATTAAATTTAAGCGCTCAGGCCATAAGTTGTCGTGTGATAGGCACTCACTATATAAACATTTCATTAAAATGTTTACTCAAATACCCCTAAATTGTAAACATAAATAGGCAAGAATTGGTTAGAGTTTGTATGCAGGAAATGTTACTATCAACTTATTTGTATGCAGACTTAAATAATCCCTATCAACAATCAAAATATGAATGCAATATTCCAAATATCTTTGTAAATGTGGTGAAATTGATCAATTTAAAATGCCTATAACACTCAGTATTATTTTTGCAGGGCTCTAGAAATCAACCTTCAAAATTTATCAACAGAGAATCACAACAAATTTTACTTGAACTCTTCCATATCTATTATGCGCAGATAGACTGGACAACTAGTTCTTAGGCTTTGCTTACTTTGTGAAAACATTTTTTTCCATTTTCTAAAATATGTGTTCATTTTAACTTACTAATAAGAAGATGCGAGACTCTTAAAATGAACCATTGTGATGGAGAGAAGATGAAATGCTAGTTATAGACGATGCATTTTTGAAAATAATGGAAATATTCTTTTGGCATTTTCAATGTTTTAAAAAAATGCACACAATTATTGTTCATTTCAAGAGTCTAGTATCTCTTAGTTAGCAGGTAAAATTAGCTCAAATTTTCGGAAATAAAAATAGAAAATGTTTTCTCAAAGTAAATAGGGTCTTATATTCTTAGTTCGCTTCTATTTCTTATGCTTTGGAGAATATCTTATCCTCCTTTAGTTGTGCTGTCTTCCTTTTACCTCTAACAAAATTTCCTTTTCTCACAAATATGCATATTAAAGAGATTGATATCTAACAAACCTGAGGTTCCAAAATTGGTTCTGGCGGCCTTTGTTGCTGCATCATTTTGTAATTTAGTAATTCAGACATTTCCTTCTCTCTTTCCCATTTCTTCCTTCTTGCAAATGCCTGCTCCACCGATTCCAAATTAGCATCTGGATGCAGCCCCACAATCACAAAATGTTCAAATAGCGAGGTTGGCTCCTTATAATTTAAACAATCCTACAATAACATTCAATGACTTGCTTCAACAGACCGATAAGTTCACGTTTCTGACAAACACGTGTAAGGGACAGAAAGTCGCCTCTTAAAAGCTAGTGCAACAATGTACCAATGTTAATGTTGAGTCTACAAGGAGTGAAGGACATTCTAAATAAATCTTAGCATTAACAATATACACATTACTCATCTACCAGCATGACATGGTTAACTATATGGCTATTCAATATAAGAACAATCTGCGCAATCTAAAATCAAATCATCCAGCATGATATACTCTCTGAGACGAGACATGAAATAACACGAGTAGTTGAAAATTGTTATGATTGATAGTTGATACTAATGTACTACAGTTGTACATCATCAAATATAAACTAATTCCAGAATTCCACTACTTAGCCAAGGAAAATTTTCAAAACCAAAACAGTTCATAACACGATTCTAAAAATTGAATACCATAGATTTGGGATGAAGCTGATACCACTGACGTTTCTGATTTGCCATGACCTCAGGATTGAAATTTGCGGGTAAACCTTCTTCCCTTGATTTTCCACCCCAACCCCATGCCTTCTGCACATGAACTTTTAACTTATGAAAACTATTACTACGTTGAAATCCCTTGGTAACAATTCCACTTTTACTTCTCCTATGTGCAACACTAGGCCCTATTTGTGGCAAGCTTGACCCACCACCAGAGTACATATTATGCAATGCTTCCCCGGCAACTCTAAATGCTCCTTCAGACATCTGTTGTAGGACCCGCATTGGAGATGTAGGTCTTACCTCATTTGGTTCTGCTTCTTCTTTTGCATCCATATTTTATTATATACACCTACCTCATGCTCATGCATTCAACACAAGATTCAAATTTCACCAATTTACATGCAGCCCTTTGATCATTCAACTGAATTTTGATGTTGATTCTTGAATGAGAAGACCCCAGATGGAAATTATCACCAAAGGTCCTCTTTTTTCACATGTAACTGAAATCTCAATTAATAACTGATATGATTTAACGTTCTTGTGATTCTTGTGGTGAATTTCAATTTTTTTTCTTTTCAAAATTTGAAACTTTTTCACCAGAATAATAGTGGGTGGCAATGTGATTCTGAAATGAATAGAGAATAATGATGATGATGGTGGAATCACAGAAAACAATGTGAGGAATAAAAGAATAATAAAAAAAAATTAAAAAATTGAAGTCTTTGAGAATGTTACTTGTAACGGAAACAAGCGTTAGTAAACGCATGGAAATTCAAAAGACCAAAAAAAAAAAAAAAATTGAAAGAAAAAAGAACAACATTGTTGTTTGGTGGGGATAACAAAAACAAGAACAGGACAGGAGGAAAAAGGTGTACGACGTACGTACGTACGTACCTGTTTTGTTTTTTCGTGGTTCCTATGGCTTGGTCTTTTTCGTTGACACAAGAGAGCGAGAGAGAAGGGAAGGAAGAAAAAGTGTTGCTAAATATAGAAATGGAAAAAGGAACCAACAAAATTAATAAAAAGGAAGGTTGGTGATTTTATTTTTTTTGGGAGAAAAAGGGAAGGTTGATGATATATATAAATCTTGACAAAAAGAATTAAGAGAGTAAACTACCATTTTTATCTTGAACCAAAAGAATTAAGCGCATAGCTGGTTACTAGGGACAAGCTTTTTTAAACAATTCAAGTTGTTAGGTACTACATTGTAATATGTAGAGGTCGAGTTTAAATCCATAACTGCTCACTTATTTATCTTTTTTCTTTTTTTGGAGGGATGCTCGCTTATTTATCTTAAGAGGTGAAATTTTGACTATATGTAATTTAATAAGTTTTTTTTTTATACATTTGTATACTCTCTATTTATGAAAAATATATAAATAATTGAAAGATTAGTGAAATTCATTCATTTGTGTAGTCTACTTATTAAAATTGGTTCCACAAATTTGTCATTTGGATCTGTCTTCTATATAAATAGACAGAAAATAAATGGAGCTAACAAAACTCAACAGAAAATAGGTTTGTTCTGTTTATTTATTTATCTATGAATAAAAATAAATGGAATAAACTCGGACTCTCGACCCTCCTATTTTATTTTTTGTGAAAGGTCTCCTGGTTTTCTTAAGAAAAAGCATTTATATTTTCTTTTCTTTTCTTTTCATTTTTCTATGATGACTTGTTTAATTTTCCTTGTATCAAGACTTTTTTCTTTGGCAATTTTTTTTCTTCTCTCTTTGTCTCTTTTATTTTCGTTTTTCCTTTTCACACTATCTACATACTTCCTCCGTTTTTAATTATAATAAAATTGATTTTTTAGATTTATGCAAAAAGTTTTCCCACGAGCATCGACTCTGAAGTTGCATTGAGTGTGTTTGTGCAGTGCTCTATTTGTTTCCTAGTTTGACCAAATTTCTGGGGGGCTCTTTAATAACTCTCCATCCAAACAAAGCCACATAATTAACTCATCTGTCCAACTACCTTTTTTGTTTTAAGCGAAAATGAAGAGTAAAGAAAGTGTTCACGTAAAAGCTTTTTCTTCTCAAACAAATGGTGAGAAAAACTCGACTTTAGATAAAAAAATTCTTTTTTCCTTTTCATACCGCAGTATCATTCTCAAGTCAATTTCTTTTAACTCATTCTCAACTCATTATTATTCCTTTTCTTTACAATGTTATAGATTGTACATAATACATATTTGTAGACATATGTACTATGTCATATTATGCTATTAACATGGATGTTATGAGTTTGTTCATATATTTATCATTTTTGTTTTTAGTGACTTTGAATTTGTATTATATTGATGTATTCTAATGATTTGAATGAATGAATATCGTCTATTTTTGTCAAAAAAATATATATGTTTTACTTAAAAAAATTATTTTAACTTACATCGAAGTCCATATATGAAGTTATCGTAGAGAAATACACACACAAACACACATTTTGCAGGAAAAAAAAAGTGTATGTGAAATATGTAACTGATTCACTTAAAAAAAGGAAGCGCAAAAAGATTATGAACAAACAACAGTGAGAGAAATATCGTTTAAAGGAGCGAGGAAAGTTTAGAGAGTAAAATAGTGACTCTATAATCATCCTTTCAAAATAAGTCCTTTCAACACTCTTGCATTATTCGTTAAAAAAAAAAAAACACTCTTGCATTAGTCACTCAATCTATACTTTTTTTTTTGCACAAGTGAAGGGAAAAAAACAAAAGAAAAAGCAAAGAAAAACTATGTCCTAATAAATGACACTCCCATAGCATCAACTAGGAAAGTTGAGGATAGACATGATAATGATTGATGTATCATAACAAGAGACTCTGAATGATTAGCACATAGTTTTGCAAGTATATCCCTGTTAGAGTATCCTTTTCGAAAAATATGACGAATGGAAATATCCCACTCCTTATCCAAATACATATGAATGCGTTCCAAGAGGTTCACTTAGTGATGAAGCCTCGACACTTCTTTTGACACTAAGTGCACCACACGAAGAGAGTCAGAAAAAAAAAACCAGTTTCTTATAACCAGCCTCCCAGCAAAGTTTAATCCCAATCATAAGGGCATGAACTATGAAGTCCAGATACAGATACAGGTGCGGGTACGATAGGATACAGATACGCGGATACATAAATTTTTTAAAATTTAGGATACGATGCGGCTAAGATACGTTAACAAGATTTTTATACTAAAACTTATATATGTAAAACAGTTGAAGAAAATAAGCACCGATTACCCTTCATTATTATATGTATGTAATTTTTTCATATAAACCATGTTATATTTTTATTGTTGAGATATCGAGAGAAGCATTCAACACAAATTTTATCTATTGTTGATTAATTGAATCACCTCTCTCTCGTTACCTTCATCCACAAGAAGTACAATTTTAAGTGGTTCATCGAGAAATAATTTTACTAATTCATATCTAAAATTGAATCATATACATTTCTACTGAATTTTTACAACATTGTTCTCACTTTTTTATCCTTCATCATTTCTAGGATACGTATATGTGAGGTATCTTATAAGAATCATTGTGTATATGTGAGGTATCCTATAAGTATCTGATAAAATATTTTTAAAAATTAAAATAATTAATTCCGATACTTCGTGAGTACGTATCCGCGAGTATCCGTGGAGTATCGATATCCGATATGTATCCGATACGGGTATGTCTCCGTTTTGGAGTATCCGGGTCTTCATAGGGCATGAATTTCTGCATGCAAAATATTGGACAACCCAACACTACCATAGAAGAAAAATTGAAATTTCCCCTCAAAATTCCTAACCAATCCACTATATCCTGCTTTACCTGGGTTAGTTAAAGCGCTGCCATCTATATTAAGAACCATTGTATCATTATCGCCATGTTGCAAGCATACTTCATGAGTGGACCTAACTAATGCGGTTGAAATAGTATTGTCAAATGCCCGCAGTGAAACTTGCAATTACACATAAACAGCTGAAACTGTAGTTGAGACTATTGGTTGGATACCATCAAACACCAACTTGTTGCGAGTGCACCATAGGTTCCACATTATGATAGGGGCGACACTCCCTATCTTACTTAATAACATTTGTATGATATCTATCATATTACTTAAGAAATTATTAGCGCATAATGAAGACACATTGGGGAATCCACATCCAGACCACACTGCAGCAAGTCAACAACTCGTGCATAAAGGATGAGGCAATGAAGAATAGATTCATCTTCCCCATTACAACATGGAGATGTAGTAGAAACATTCACCCCTCGATGGTTTAGGACATACTTAGTTGGAATAGAGTTATGACAAACCTGCCATATAAAAAATTATACTATATACAAAGGGATTGGAGGATTTTAGGTTATTTTTTTTATTATTCTAATATACCTTTAAACAAATTTTCCTATAATAATGTTATATTGTTGGTGTTATTAAAAAATATAATAAATTATATTATATTTTCTATATTATTGGTGTCATTGAAAAAAATAAATGTAATTTGTTGGGTTTGTTTCAATTTGAAAGTCACAAATATTTATATTTATCATTTTAATGGATTTTTTCTTTGTTGAAGAAAATGGAATTTATATAGTTTTTTTTAATGATAAATGTATAGTATGCTAATTATTATGTCAGTTTTTCTCCTTTATTTGAACCTTGAACTTGTAACTCCCAATTAATTTAATCTCTTAGCTCAAACTAGTTGAGTTATCCAACCATATTAGTTTTTCATAATTTTTTTAATGTAGTATGCTTATCCGTTGTTACATTAAAAAATTATGAAAAACTAGCATTCATACGGGGTTTACAAGTATGGTTGGATACTACCTTTCATAACATGGTTGTAACTCCCCAATTAGTTTTTCATAATTTTTTTTTATGTAAGTTTTTAAAAAATACTACCTTTCTTGTTACATAAGATAAAAAATACTGCATTTTTTTTATCATTCCATAAGGTAAAAAAAGAAAAAAAAATGATTAAACGTATTTTTTGAGGTGGATTAAATATATTTTTTTACATTTTATTTTTAGTCTATGTAAATATGCTCTTCAACTTTTAGTTCATACAATGTCTCAAGTAGTTTTAGTCTCTGTTAATTGACTTCAATTTTTTCATATTTTTTTACAAAGAAATTAAGGGTACGTTAGGATTATCTTATTTTAGAGCTTATATAAAACAGTTTATGCAAATAAATAAGTTTTTATGTATTATTTATAAGTTTGTTAAGGTAATTTATGAAAAAATAGTTTATAAAGATACAATTTTCCTTAGTGAGAGCTTATAAACTAATTTAAATGTTTATTTATTTACATAAGCTATTTTTTATAAGTTCAAAATAAGCTCAACCCAAACGGGACCTTAGAGAATTATAAAAAAATGTCTTCACAAACTATTAGGATTTTTTAACATGTGTTAAATAAAATTTTAGCTCTTCCCCTTCTCTCTCGAGCCGTCACCAAAACTCTAGTTTCTTTTCCTTCATCTATCAAAGAGGGGTGATTCAGAGGACCCAAAACCACCGCTCTAACTTGTTTTTCTACTTCCCTTTTATTAAAATAAGTGATTTTCACATCTATTTTGTTGTTTCTTTCGTGATTTCGTCGTCTTAGTGCGACATTGTTTGTTCGTCATCTTTGTGCGACATTGTTTGTCTTTTTTGTTTCATTCAGGTATTTGTTCGGAACAGATTGTCAAATCAGCTTCGATCCAGTGCAAATCAAATCAATGACTTTGAAGTCGTCAACGTTGCAGATCCGGAGACATGAATATTCCGGAGACTCAAATATAGTCATATGTGTAGGCTTTAGTACTTTGTTGTTTTATGCTATTAACATGGATGCTGAGTTTGTTCACAGATTCATCCTTTTTCGTTTTTAGTGAATTTTCATTGTATCGATATACTTTATCAATCTGAATGAATGAATATCATTCATTTTTGTTAAAAAAAAATGTGTTAAATAAAATAAAAAATTATTTTATTCAAAAAAATAATAATAATTTTACACCAAGTCAAGATAAAAACAATAAATTTAGAGTTAGAAGCCAAATTTTAAACTCCTATTTTGTTGGACAATGAAAATATCAACTATATTATTTTCTCACTTCACGTGCTCAGTTTATAGAAACCTATAAAATAGGGTTAAATGTGTTTTCAATCTCTATAAATATGTTAACTTTTCGTTTCAGTCCCTCTATTTTTTTTCCGACTTTTAATCCTCCAAAAGTTTTCCATCTTTATTGTTGGCCTCTCCTTTTAAGTAAATTCATATGTATAATTCATATTTTTGAATAAAAGTTTATAGAAAAATTTATAATATTATAAAAATCTTTAAAAAAAAAAGAATTTTTTAACAAAACATGAATTAAATATGAATTTTTATATTTGTTGCTGTTAAAAAATCATATTTAATTTATGTTATGTTAAAAAATTCTAATTTTTTTGGGAGAGAGTTTTACGATATTCTACAAAATTTTATTAAAAAATACAAAAGTTGACATAAAAATAAGGTCCTAAAGTAGTGACTGAAAATTTTATAGGAGTTAAAAGTTGACGGAAAAAATATATGAGTTTACTTAAAAAAATGGGATCAAAAGTGAAGATGAAAAACTTTTTAAAGGGTTAAATTGTTTTTGGTTCCTATAAATATATAAACTTTTCGTTTTAGTCCCCCTAAAATTTACCTATAAAATTTTTAATTATAACTTTTGGTCTTTACATTCACCTCAACTCATGTATTTTTTGATGAAATAGTGCAAAAGTGCCTAGAATATCATAAAAATCTATACAAAAGAATAGAGTTTTTAATAAAACATGAATTAAATATGAAATTTTAACCAAATAAATATAAAACCATGCCAATTGTGTTAGACACAACCTCAGAAGAAGAAACCAGCATTGATTCTGATTGGGTGAAGCAGTTTTTGGAAATGTCCGATGAAGAATTAAGCGAGGTTGTTGTGGCAGCTGTTGACGATGATGATGATTGTGTGGTTTTAGATGGTGACCCTGAAAACCAAGCGAAATGTGTTGATGATTCTTCAACTGGGTCGGATGAGGAGATTCTTGTAGTTGGTGAAAAGGGTCAGGTAATTCATTCTGTTACTGTTTTTGAAAATTAGGTTTTTTTAGTTGTTTTAGAGGATTCAAGTTTTCGTTTTTATAAAAAAATTGTTTGTAGGAAGTAAAAGGGTTGAATTTATGTATTTGGAAATAAAAGTGTTGCTAATCAAGTAAATTTTGTGTATTTGGAAGAAAATGTAGTCTAAGAGGATCCTTTAATCAAATGTGGTCTGAATAGTTTTTGATGATTCAAATTATTTGATTTTTAATGAATTTGAACAACTTTTTGGAAGTGTGTTTGAGGGTGTAATACTTATGAAAGAATGAATTACTGACTTAGTGCTTCATATTGTAGTTAAGAAAATACCAAAATGATTCATGAAATTGGAAATCCTCAATTACATTAGTCCGTTTAGTTGGTCAATTTAGTCCCTGTAGTTTTTTCAGAATGACTAATGTGATTGATGATTTTCAATTTCAGGGATCATCTTGGAATTTTGTAAATTTCAGGGATGACCTTCAAAATTTTAGGTACCAACTTGGTGATTTATGTAGATTTTAGGATTTTTTTTCCTTACAGCATTACTATTTGCATTTTTTTTGAAATAAATTCTTCCCTCGATTTTCTTGGGATTTATTTACACTGTACTATGATTTTCATACCCTTTTTGCTTAACTGGAGATGTATTATCAGTAGCATATAGCTGTGGAGGTTCATTTTGTTTTTGACTTGCAGATTGCATGCAGAGACTATCCTCATTCTCGGCATCTTTGTGTCAAATTTCCTTATTCTTCAACCCCTCATGAGAGACACTGTGGCCAGGTAAAAAAGATCATTGATTAAGACGTTGTCATAATTTAGCAATTATGCAGTACCTTGTTTACTCATATAATTATTATTATCTTATGTTATTTGATTACTGTCAAAAAAAAAATCTTATGTTATTTGATAGTAACGTATGCTTTTTCTAACTCCGATTTATAATTTTGATGATACACAGTGCCACTGTTATGTGTGTGACTCTCCAGCACCATGTCTGAAGTGGGGCAATGGCCTTTTAACTACAGATCATTGTCATGCAATTGAAAAGTCTGAGACATGGAAAACTTTGAGAAAAGATTCCTTGTCAGCTTCAACCAACGGTGGTACTTCCGATAATGTTGTGAATTCTCAACCTTACCATATTTTGCCGCTTGATACCGCACGGTTGTCTCCAAATTCTGTGTTAATGAATCGGACATCAAGGTCAACTGCATTGATTCCGCTCTCAGCAAATCTTATACCTCAAAATCAGGCTTATTGGAATGCATGCTACTCACTAGGTTTTGGATTACAGCATCAGCTCTCAATGTCAGCCGAAACACAGCCACTCTCAGTAAATCTCATGCCTCAAAATCAGGCTTCTCTGCCGATTACAATGAATGCATGCTCTTCACTAGGTTCTGTACAATAGAACCAAGCTTCAAGGTCAACTGCAACATATCCACACTCAGTAAACCTCATGACTCAAAATCAGGTTTCTCGGCAGATTACAATGAATGCATGCTCTTCACTAGGTTCTGTACAACAGAACCAAGCCTCAAGGTCAACTGCAACACATGCACACTCAGTAAACCTCATGCCTCAAAATCAGGTTTCTCGGCAGATTACAATGAATGGTTGCTCTTCACTAGGTTATGTACAACAGAACCAAGCCTCAAGGTCAACTGCAACATATCCACACTCAGTAAACCTCATGCCTCAAAATCAGGTTTCTCGGCAGATTACAATGAATGTGTGCTCTTCACTAGGTTCTGGACTACAAAACCAAGCCTCAAGGTCAACTGCAACACATCCACACTCAGTAAATCTCATGCCTCAAAATCAGGTTTCTTGGCAGATTACAATGAATGCATGCTCTTCACTAGGTTCTGGACTACAGAACCAAGCCTCAAGGTCAACTGCAACACATCCACACTCAGTAAATCTCATGCCTCAAAATTAGGTTTCTCGGCAGATTACAATGAATGCATGCTCTTCACTAGGTTCTGGACTACAGAACCAAGCCTCAAGGTCACCTGCAACACATCCACTATCAGTAAATCTCATACCCCAAAATCAGGCGTCTCAGCCGATTACAATCAATGCAATGTCCTTACAAAATTACAGGTTACCGAATCAGATATCCAGACCAAATAATGCCCCCGCGTGCTCCACAGCTTCCAACTTTACAATCCCGAACGGCGCAAACAATGGTATATGTCAAGAATCCGGACCTACGTTGGCGAGAAACAGATATCCTTCTAATACCGCTGCAAGAATGCCTCTAGGCATACGAAACCATGTCATCCAAAAGAAGCGAGGACATGGAGTTGGTTCTGGGAACCCTGTGACAATGAACCACATTACTGCTCTTGGTGCACCTGGTTTCAGCAATCACATCAATACGCAATACAGTGATAGATCTAATGCTGCTGCTGCGACAGGGTTTTCAAATAGTAGAAATGGTTATGGACAAGATGGTGTTCGGATCACCAAATCAATTAATCCACTGCTCACACAACCAAGCCACGGTCCAGCATATGAAACTCAACCAAGTTATCAATCAAATAGTGTCCAGAATCTTTATAGATATAATAATTTTCAGGGTGATGAATCTCTTTCGAGTTATGTGGCTCGCCTGAACACAAATCGGTACTTAAACGAGCATCAAATTGAAAGTCAAAATGAAAATATCATCAATAGTGGAGCTACAGTGCAAGATGTTTTCCAACAGAATCCTCATGGTGGGATTCAAAAGGAAGGTTTTCTAGCTAGAGACTCAAGTGGGGCTGAGAATACTAATCAAAATATTACTTATGTTCAAAACTTAGTATCTCAGAACATATCACAAAATGCAAATGAGTCCAGTACTACATTTAATGGAAATACTCAACTCTCATTGGATGATATGAAGCACATTCTTTTTGATTCCAATTAATGTAAATGTTGCTTTAGCATCTGAAAAGAAAATACCACCACCTGATTTCAGCACAAGTGGCTAACTATCGGAGATTTTTTATTTTGATTTCACTCCTCTAATTTGAGGAAAAGACCAAGGTTATAATTGAATAGAAAACCTTTAGTTGAAATTGTTTAAATTTTTATCTTTAATATTTTTTTATAATAGTATTAAATCGTCAATTTTTTTTACCATAAGTAATGACGCAAATCCAAATTTTCTTGACTTTCTTAGCTATAAGAAATGTCATGTGGCACCTGCACTTATATTATAATCAAAATGGGTAAACGATAACATATAATGAAATAATTTTCTTAACCCATTTGGGGTTGGCCTAGTGGAATATGAAATAATTTTCCTAACCCATTTGGAGTTGGCCTAGTGGTTGGCTTGGGATCCTGGAGTTTGCTCCTCCAAAGGTCTCAGGTTCGATTCCCTCTGGTGCCAATTTCGGTGGGCTAAGTTCATACAGAGCTTGCTCTGGCTTTAAACAGGGCCCCCGCAAGTGGGCGGTGGGATTGGTCCTCTCGGATTAGTCGGTCCTTAGATCGGATACCGAGTTTTAAAAAAAAAGAATGAAATAATTTTCCTTAAAGAAATATATAATGAAATCATTATCACCATGGTTAAGAAAATTCTAGAGATTACAAAATTATATAATTATATACCTAAGAGCAGTGCTAAATGGTGCGAATGGTTTTTCGCGTAAAACACACGACCGTGTGTAACTGAATGTGCAATCCAACATTTTTTTTAAGGAGAATGTGCAATCCAACACTTGCGTGCTATTTATTTATTTTTATTAAAATATCATATTAAAATATAACTAAAACATCATTATTTGACTGTTCATGTGTGAATGAAGAAAAAATAACTAAAACATCATTATTTGATTGTTTGTGTGTATCCTGCGAACTGGTTATCGTACCAAGTAGCATTTTTCTATATCTAAACATTTGAATATAACTCAGCATATTGTAATTGTTCTCGAAGGTTGTGTTCGCGAGTTTGGAGGAAAAGAGAGGAAAGAACTTTAAGAAAAAGAAAGAAACAAGTATAAGAAATGAATGACTTTGAGAGGGGAGGGTTTCAGAGAGTTCATATTTTTCATAATACAAAATCCTCTTAATTCGAACTAACTCAAAAATTGTATTGGATGAGGGTTTTGGAGGGTTTATATGAATTTTTCAAATTCAATCTATGTTTTTTTTATAATATTATTAAAATAAAAAATGTATTTGTATTAATTTATCATTTTAAAAAAAAAACTTACAAAAAAGTATAAAAGGTTTCTCCCTTTTCCCCTATATTTTTCACCCCAAAAGCCCTTCCATCCCCTCCAAACTTCCAAACAAAGTCTAAGTATCTTCACATTTTCACATTGTTTGATAAAACATTGTATTTTTTATTTTTAAGAAAGGATTCTTATAACATTTCATTCATAATCAATTGTTCGATACATGTTGCTACATCAATAAAATTATTAAATGGTTGTGCCTACCTTTGCTAATGTATGAGTGACATCATTGTCTTGTCTCCAACTAAACTCAACAAGAGAGTTTTCAAAATAAGAATTACACTAATGTTTACATTATGACAAAATAGAACCAAACTCAGCTACATCATCACTTCATTTGTTAAAATGATAGACCACCTTTTTGGAATCAAATGCAAAATCAACATTGTCTAACCGTAGGTCATGAACCCACTAGAGAGCATAAAAGAGACCCAAGGCTTACCCCATATCCACATTACAACGAGGATATAACCATAAAGTTTTGGCCAGAATAAAACCACCATCATCATCCTGAGCGTACATCCTAATTCTAACACGGTTTCTTTGCAACGAGAATCATGCATCAATATTACATTTATACCTTCCTTTACATTGTTTTTTCCAACGAACATCGACCGGCCCTTCTCCTCTCATGTTTGAACTCACGGTTCCGGAGGAGTCGTCCACCACATATATGATTCAATTTGCCACATTACAATCTTCAAGTAAATGGACAGCTCTATCCAAAATTTTCATACTATTTTTTGTCGGATTCTACCATAACAAGTTAACTATCTAGAGAAACTTTGAAAATTTTAACACCTTACAATCCCTGACAACATCGTCAAAAACTTGATAGACTTAAAAACTATCTTATTTTCAATACAAAATAAGTGCAACTATACACTGCCTTAAATTATAGTATAAAGATATAGTAGCCATAAGGACCGTGACATTACTGCTTTCAATATCTTTCCAAATAGGAAATTTTCTTTTTGTCTAAAAACAAAAGAAATCATTTAGGATTTCAGCAAGAAAATTAAAGTTCAATATTAAAAAAAAAATATTGGTTTTAGATCTCATTGGTGAAAGAGTGGCTAAGGACGTGACTTATTTTTTTTTTCTTTTGAAGAAGGACATGACTTTGTTAAAATAGAGGTTTACATATATCAAGATGTTGCAACATCAAACTACTTTATGGAGACCAAACTGTTTAAGGGGTTTTTCAACACTGCCATTATGGTTAATTATTAATAAAATTTAGCAAATTATTAATAAAATGGATAATCCATGCACAAACAAATCCATTCACATAAGTTTCTTTTTCAAACCATAATTCTGAGTATATAAATCACATTTAGGACACTCATCCCACAAGTAAGCATGTCTTATAATTCGTTATCAAGTAAACATGCCATTTAACTATAGAAAAACTGAACACACACTGCTTATAGGTAATACCTATAGGAAAACAGAATGATGTAAACTCCAAGTTTTTTGAACTATGCATATTTTATCTGCTTTCACTTTATACCTGACTGAAATCATGAAATTGAGAAGTATTATTTACAAAAATTGAACTAAATGAGATTGAAATAAATTAGACATTGAACATATGGAAGCAAAATAAACATTAAACTTTACACAATGTTACTTATCACCATAGCAAATGAATTTGCATTCTAAAATCTAAATGAATTTGCATTCAAACATAATCCAAAATCCAGATCAAGGAAATATTCAAATAAACTTAACATAAGATAAAATAGAACTTACACTTGTTAAAGAACAAACAATCCAGATCAAGGAAATATAAAGTTCTTTATCTCCATTGACAACATAATTTGCTACAACATTCTGTCATCTGCTTCAAGTAGTGAGTCTTTAATTAGTGTATGCGCTGTTTTGTGTTTTGTTTTCCTCTGTGGCCTCTAACTGCTGTTCTCATGCAGGATGCCTGAGTATATTATATGCATTTAGTTGTATTGTTGGTTACTTGTATTGATAGATTTTTGATGATTGTGAACATAACCATATATTTGTCTCTTGATGCCAAACAGTTGTGTCGTGCAAAGAGATTAAGGTCAGCTGTGTCGTGCCTGCTTTCAAAAACTCTCACACATCAAAATCAGGCCTTTATGAAGAATTTAGCCACTGCATTTGCCATGAAAAATAATACCTCTGCGTTTGCGAACGCCCCTGCATTTGCCATGAGAAACAATGCCTCTGCATTTGCTAACGCCCCTCCATTCGCTATGCAAAATTATTCCCCTGCATTCGCCATGCAAAATAATGCCCTACATTTAACTCATTGCTCACACAACCAAACTATAGTCCGGCATTTGCAGCTCAACTACCAAACTATAGCCCGGTGTTTGCAGCCCAACAAGCAAACTATAGCCTGGCGTTTGCTGCCCAGCAAGCAAACTATAGTCTGGCGTTTGCAGCCCAACTACCAAACTATAGCCCGGCATTTGCAGCTCAACTAGCAAACTATAGCCCGACATTTGCAGCTCAACTACGTTACAATGCAAAGAAGTCCAAGACTCCATCTACTAGAAGCAGTAAAATCCAGGGTAACGCAAAGAAGTCTAGGGCTCCATCTACTAGAAGTAGTAATACTCGGGGTAATGCAAAGAAGTCTAGGGCTCCATCTACTACTTCGAAGTAATGCAAAGAAGTCTAGGACTCCATCTACTAGAAGGAGTAACCTCTGATTTGATTATGTCTACTGTCAAGCACTGGCTTCCTGAGTTCGGTTAATGTTGATGTTGCTTTGCGTTGTGAAAAGTATATATCATCACCTATTTCTGCTCAAGTGGTTATTAACTATTGGTATTTTTGTCTTTTTGATTTCAATTCTGTATTTTGATACACAACAATTTCCAGTGTTAATTATCTCTTACTACAGCTAAGTTTATATCTTCAACTTTACATTTGTGTTAATAGGTTTAATCATCGCTCCTTCATTATACCGACACTGTATCTACACACACATACATACATATAATTTTTTCTTTTTTCGGAGCATGCCTATTATAATACATTTGCTCTATATGCAGCTGATTGTTTGCTTTTTTCAGGTAGGCATTTATAAATATGTTTAGACTTATGTTGAACATTAGGGAAAATGCTCAATCTGAATAAATCAGAAATAATTTTTAGTAGGAATGCATGTAATGGGACCAAAATCATGTGCATTATATGTGTGCTCTTCAATTTGGGTCATATCAGTGACTTATATCAAAGATATAGTTTAGAATAGAATCATTTCATGTAGTGGAAAGGTTATGGTCTCAAGCTAATAGAGAAGGTTTGTTTTATATAGTAAGGACCCTCGGCGGTAAAGTGTATAAGACAAAAAATTGTTTTATCTAAAATTCAAACTCGGATTCTTCTAATTATTTTTCATTGTCAATCTTCATTTATTTATTTATTTATTTTTAGGGTCTTTATCAACTAGTTATCCAATTTTATGCTTAAGTTTATTGAGAGGCAATCAAATACAACTACTCACATACCTTAACAAAAGTGATTGTATTGCGGGCTTGTCACTCTTTTTCTGTCGATTGCCTTATTGTATTTTGTCTATTATTTTTAATGAATTGAATTAATTTAGCTGCTATTGTCAATAGAAATGTCACTTAATATTGAATTGTTTTATATAATATATTCCTAAATTTATTATTGTCCCAAAAAAACGAGTTTAATGAAATCAAGATAATGAAAATTCTTCATAATTATTAGTTTTTCTAACACCACACAGTTTGAGTAATTAACTCCAAAAATTACCAACTTAATTTTAAATCACAACCTGTTATAATTTTTTTTCTATGTATAATTTGTTTATTTCAGTTTTTTAATCATAGTTAAGTTTAAACTTTAAACAAAAATTCAAGAACAAATTCAAATAAAACAAATTTTTTTAGTTTGATTTTAAAGGTGATTGATTTTAAACAAAAGCAAGCTGCGTTGTAGAGGATTAGTCATCTTATCACACGGCTTCTCTTCTTGAGTCAAGGGTTATGCAAACAAGTGGTCCCATATCTTAGCGTATAGGTTCTTTTATTTGGTTAGGTATCAAGCAAAAAACTCACGTCATCGAAGATTATTGACTTAACTTTTCTATGGTTGATCATATTCAATATTCAAGCGGACAAACATAATTTGCTTCAAGCCACCATGAATGATTTCATCAGGAACAATAACTTTTCTATGGTTGATCATGTTCATCTACATCAGAATCATAGCAAATAGACCAAACTCCAACACAATAGAGAAGAATACACAACCTTACAATACATGTCTAGAATAAAAGATATTCGACGTTGAAGATTATGCGATCAATCTCCTTCACCTTTTCTGTTTCCTCTAGATCACGCACACACACAAACTCTCTCTCTCTCTCTATATCTATCTATCTATCTATCTATCTATCTATCTATCTATCTATCTATTTTTGGAACTAAAGTAAAACCTAATATGTATAAAGTTGAAGTGAAGTCCTCTTTATTTATAGATTTCTGAAAATTGAATATTCGTTAAGTGAAGTCATGATTGCTTAACGAACGTACATTTCTTGAAGTGGAGGGAAATACCAGCTCATCATTTTCGGTCACTAAACCACCATAATTTGATATGCCATGTTAGATTCGCTTTTTGAATCAACTCCTTGCACTTTCCTTGAATTCTCTGTTTCCACTTGCTTTGATCTCATTGCTACTTCGCTTAGGGAATATTCTTGAACACTTAATCTTGATTTCTTTACTAGTGAAGAACTTCATGACCAAGTAACCTCTCCGAGTAATACAACTTAGAATAGGGCCACAAAGGAAGCGTGAGTAGGGGTATTTATGGGTCCGGGTGACCCGTTCAACCATGTGACCACACCAACCCAAAATGGAGTTTACTCAAACTCATCAAAATCGGGTCCAACCTTAATGAACCTGTTCAAACCTGGAGTGGTTTTTTTGGGTTCAAGCTCAACAAACCCGTTCAAACCTGAATTGGCGTGGTTTATAATTTCAAAACCATACTTGAACTCGCAAACCCGACCTGTTCAAATTAGTTGTTAATTTTATTCTTTTTTTTAATAATACAATTTAATATTTATATATATTAATATTAAACGTTTTCAAGTGTTAAAGTTTTATAAGGGTTACATAAGTTTTTTCGTCCCTAAAAATTATCAAATTTTGTTTTCCGTCCTTAAAAAAAAAAGATGGCATGTTTGCATCCGTATAAAATTTTCCAACATTCAATTTTAGTTCATGCTAAATCCACATTTGTTTGATTATCCTTAAAATTTTGAATGATATTTTGCAGGCATGTTTAAAACATTATAAATAAAGTTATTTTACAAAAAAAAGAAGAATTTTGTAATATTTGATGGAATAAATATGAATCTTTTAAATCATCAAGAGTTCAAGATAAAATTAATGAAAATTTATCTAGGAATGAAATTTTGAGCTTATTTTTGTCGATGAACTTATGATAATGTTCTAAATATTTCTGCAAGAAAATCACTCAGAATTTTAAAAATTTATGAATACTTATACAAATTTGAATTTAGAAGGGAATAAATCCGCATGTCAAATTTTTTTATATGGATTTAAATATATATTTTTGACAAAAACAAACAATATTAATTTATTCGAATTGAGAGAGTATATCGATACAATATAAATTCAAAGTCGCTAAAAAAAAATGATGAATCTACGAACAAACTCACATGTTAATAGTATAAAACGACAAAGTATATATGCCTACACATATTACTATATTCAAGTATCTAGAATATTCATGCCTACAAATCTGCAAACATTGACGATGTTATAGTCAATGATTGAATCTGCACTTAATCAAAGCTATTTATACAACCTGAACGAAATAAACAGCACACTAAGACGTGAAATAAAAAACAAACTGCACAAAGACGGGAAATCAAAACAAACAGAGTCGTGCTAAAACGATGAAATCACAAAAAAAAGAATGAAGATTGAAAATATGTGAAAATCACTTATTTAACTAAAAGAGAAATAAAAACAATTCGGAAGGGTGATTTCAGATCAAAATTAAACCTAAATCATCTCTCTTTTGTAGATGAAAAAGAAAAAAATAGTAATGATTAGGGTTTGATCCATTTGAGAGATTTTATTACATTCACTCTATATGGAAACATGCCACTCCTTTATTGACAAGGCCAAAAAAAGAGGGCAAAAAAAGAAGTCTGATAATTTTGTAGAAATGAAAAACTTGTATAACCCAAATTTTAAATAATAAAATTTAGTTTAAATGTTGCAATTTTCATAAAATAAAATGTAATTAAATTATATATTTTTATTGAAATCTACTCTCTAATCATGAAACTTAATTAACAACAAAAATATAATTACGTCTCATTTTAATTATTTGACACCTCAACATTTTTTGACGCTTTTGTCTTCTACAACACAAAATCCTTTATGGAGTAGAGATAAAATAGGTGTCAAAAGATTGAGGTGATTCTCTAACAAACAAAAATTTATTTTAATATATTTGTATCCAAACAAACTAAATTATTTTTTAAGAAAAAATAATTTTTATTACGATAAACAAACAAAAAATAGATTCTGATTTTTGTTTTTATAAAATCTCTAAGATAATAACCTTTAATTTATTGAATGTAAAATCTCTAAATGGATACACTCCCCTTCCCTCAGAGATGCTTGAGTGTAAATTACTAAAAGTTAACAACTTGTGTATCAATTTGTTGTGTAAAATTACTTGAATGTTTTTATAAAATCTCTAAGATAATAACCTTTAATTTATTACCCATCTTTCTCTTTTTAATTTCAACCATTAGATATTATTTTAACACGTATCACAGATCCATGAAGGTAAATGCGATAAATGGAGGAAAGGCAAATGGAGCAAAGATGGGCTCGTAACATTCAGGCCTTACAAGACAAATTGTTTTAATAACTTTAAAGACACATATTTTTCTTAAAGAATTCACTATTTATGTGACCCATGACTTTTAAAAAATTGCGATTTTGGCCCCTAAGAATAAAAAAAAAAATTCACCCCTTAGCTTTTCAAAACGTTGCAAAACCGTTGAGAAATGTCATAAAGTAGGGGTTAAGATCGCAAGGGCTTATAGGCTATATGGTGTCAGTCATCTTGAATTTATTTGCTTCTCCAATAATCTCTCCACCTGATTTGCTAATATTTCTATCTCCATGATTTCCTCCTTTATTCTCGGACTTATCAGTTTTTTCACATCTAGGGTTAGGGCTTGGCATAACGGGTTTGACAGATAACAAGCCCAATCCAACCCGCTAAGTCTAAACCGTCAATTTTTCTATATAGATAGCATTGGACAAGCAAACCCTAGAAAATAAACCTAGTGATCACGGCAGTTCAAAAACAGTTTTTGTATCATGTCGGAGGTAGAAATATGTAAGGTTTATGTGGTTGTTGAAGATGATCATGATGATCATGATGATGATTGTGTGATTCTAAATGTTGTATGGAAAAAACCACGTAGAGTTGATGATGATTGTGTTGTTCTATCTGCTAAACCAAAAAAGCAAGTTAAAGGTGTCAATGATTCTCCAACTGAGTCTGATGATGATTTGCTTGTACTTGGCGAAAAGGGAAAGGTAATTTTTCATGCTGCTTTTGTAAATTATCTTGTAGATTTTGTTTTATAGGAGTCTTGTCATTCATTTCTAAATAAAATTTTGTTTATGAGAAGAAGGGTTGAAATGGTTAATTTCATTTTAGATGAAGGTTGTGTTCGTATGTCCCTTCCTAATAAAAGTAGTGAGTAAAACGTTAGAGTTGGTTTCCACATAGAAGGAAGTGATGAGAAATTGCTTGACACGGTGGAGACCATGAAGCATACTCCCTTAATTCATCAACAACAATAGACCAGGTTCTAATATAACAGTGGAAATCTTTAATATAGAAACCAAAGGAACCTTTAATTTAGCAACCAAGGGAAGTCTCTGCTGTTTGTTGCCTTATCACAAGGAATTTTAAAAATCACTCAAATGTTGAAGATGTACACAAGTGTCACGTCAATATATTGAAGAATCAAACCATTGAAATTTTCAAAAGTATAATTTGCATGAAAATGTGATCATTTAAACAAAAGTAATAAAATCAGTGAAGCGCCTTAGCCCACTGATCCTAGCTGCTAAGTTCTTTAGTTAACAAAGTAACTTAACAAAGATGATTTTCTCTCAGTAATTGTTAATGGTCTTTCCTCTAGAGTAAAAAGTATTGCGCTCATCTAATTAACTATCTTGACTACTTTTCATGAAATAGTTACTACTACAACTGATAAATAAATAAAATAACAACTTTCTCTTATTACTCGGGACTTGTTCAATTTATTTAGACGCACTTGACACTTAAACACCACTGCAAGATCTCGGGTGAAGTACTCGCATGTCAACACTGTTGGTTTAAAATAAATATTTGGGTACTACATCATGTTATGTAGCAACAATATTCACATATTTGTGTGTTGTTGCAGATTTTTCTTAGGTGTAAATCATGTATTGATGCTAAAACTTGTGGGTTTAGTTGTGCTGATGGTGTTTACTGTGTGAGCCTTTAGTTTATGCGTTGTGCTGTGTTTTGTTTTCCTCTCTGCCCTCTAACTGCTGTTCTCATGCAGGATGCCTGGATATATTATTTGCATTTAGATGTATTGTTAGTTACTTGTATTGATAGTATTTTTTTATGATTCTCAAATAACAGTATTTAGGAGATGTTGTGAATTCTCAACATAATCATATTTTGCTTCTTGATGCCAAACAGTTGTCTTCACTTTCTGTGCTAATGAATCGGAGATCAAGAAAAGCTGCACCACGTCCCCTCTCAGCAAGGAGATCAAGGTCAGCTGTGTCGCCCCTGCTTTCAAAAACTGGCACACATCAAAATCAGGCCTTTATGAAGAATTTAGCCACTGCATTTGCCATACAAAATAATGCCTCTGGTTTTGCTAACGCCAGCGCCCCTGCATCTGCCATGAAAAATAATGCCTCTACATTTGCTAAAGCCCCTTCATTTGCCATGAATAATAATGCCTCCACGTTTGCTAACGCACCTGCATTTGCCATGCAGTATAATGCCCCTGCATTCGCCATGCAAAATAATGCCCCTGCATTTAAATCCTTGCTCACACAACCAAACTATAGTCCAGCATTTGCAGCTCAACTACCAAACTATAGCCCGGCATTTGCAGCTCAACAAGCAAACTATATTGCAGCTCAACAAGCAAAATATATTGCAGCTCAACAAGCAAACTATAGCCCGGCATTTGCAGCCCAACAAGCAAACTATAGCCCGGCATTTGCAGCCCAACAAGCAAACTATAGCCCGGCATTTGCAGCCCAACAAGCAAACTATAGCCCGGCATTTGCAGCCAAACAAGCAAACTATAGTCCGGCGTTTGCAGCTCAACTACGTTACTAGTCAAATAATAATATATCATCACCTGATTTCAGCACAAGTTGTTAACTTTTAGTAATTTTTGTCTTTTTTATTTCAATTCTGTAATTTGATACACAACAATTTCCAGTATTAATTATCTTTTATCAATTGGATCTCAGAATATATCACAAAATGCAAATGAGTCTGGTACTCCATTTAGTGGAAATACTCAACTCATTGGATGATATCAAACGCTTGCTTCTCGTGAATGGAATACTGAGTATTTCAAATATTTTTGTTCAGAGGTAACGTTATGGAAGTCTCATAATGCACTCATTTTGCATCCGTGTACAATGTGTGTATTTAAAATGTAACATTGTTACAACTTTTGACATGAGAGGGGTTACAAGTGTGCATTGATTTCTCAATGTTGATATGAAGCATTTTGTTAAGGTGATGTTTTCATCTTTGTCTCCTTCAAGCTCTTAGGTGGTTCCATCAGAATGTCATCTAGATTTACAACTTGAAGCCAACACTATTCATCATCATATTGTAGACTACTCTGAATTTAAATCCATCATTTTTCACTGTCAATTTTTATTAGCTAGTCATCCAATTTTTTTGGTTACGTTTGTTGAGAGAATTTTAAATATTAACCACTCATATACCTTACAGAAGTGATTGTATTCTGGGCTCGTCACACTTCTTTATGTCTATTATTTTTAATTAATTGAATTAAATTTATTATTTGTCCAAAAAACTGACTTTAATTAAATCAAGATAATGAAAATTCTTCGTATTTAAGGATTATTTTTTCAAATCAAACCAATTCTGAGTTTATCTTAAGCAAAAGCAAGCACCGTGTCGTAGAGTCATCTTAACTAGGTTGACACTACTTACCCAAAAATTACAAAACGATATTATCACTTGGCTTCTCTTCTTAAGGCAAGGGTTATGCGAACAAATTGTCCTATAACTTATTATATAGATTCTTCTATTTGGTCAGGCAGAAAAACTCATTTCATCAAAGATAATTGTCAATGGTTGTTTGGCCAAGGGAAATTTTTTATTTATTGAATGATCATTGGCTTAACTTTTCTATGGTTGATCATGTTCATATTCAATCGGATAAACATCATTTGTTTCAAGCCACCATGAAGGATTTCATCAAAAACAATAACTGGTATTTTCCTCATTAATTCGATTCTTTTGAATTATCCTGGTATTGCTACTGGTTTGCAGGATATTCATGTTCCTAATTTTAGGACGGATGACAAGCTAGTTTGCAGAGGGCATTAGCCACCACAAAATGCAATGTGCTAAAAAAAAATCGCTGACATTTGTGTGGGCCAAAAAACACTGCAAAAACATTTGTGTGGGCCAAACGCTACCGCCAATGTATTTTTCTTTGATAAATTGCATTAGCGTCGGTTTTAAACCATCACAAACACTTGTAGATTTATTTTTCCGTTTTCATAATTATTGAGAAAAATAAACATTATAGAGAAAAAATTGCATTAGCGTCGATTTTAAACTGTCACAAAAATTGCATTTTTTTCACTGCTTTGTTCGCTTAGTAACAGTATGTCAACGAGATTTATACTGGCTCACCTGATAGGCCTTATGGTTTGTTGTTGGGAGGCGGTGGAAGAATTTGGGCTGCACATTTGGTTCAGATTTTGGCCATTGTTGCTTGGGTGAGTGTTACGAACTTAAGAGTTCACAGGTGGAAGAGATGGTTGGATTGAATTTAACTAGCCATTGTGGATTGGCTTCTGAGTATCATGAAGAGGTTGAAGAGCATTCCAAGAAACGTGCATTTGACATATGAAGAAAATACAAATCTAGTTTAGAAATTTTATTTAACTGCAATGATATGGTTTTAGACTGTACAAAGCTACTTGCACATTATGCATGGTAGCCATTAGTTTTGTATATTCCTTTTGGTGTTCATGTTGTATGTGTGTGAGTGTGTGTGTGTCCTCAGAGAAACACATAGAGGTCCAATTTTCTCATGTTTGGATCCTCTTCATTTTTTTGGCACATACCTTTTCTTAAGTGTATAGATGTTATTTGGACCTACTCAATGTCACATTATTCTACTGTCAAAATTACGATGATAAAGAAAACAAATTGTGTTTGACATAAGCTCCAAAGATGAAGAACAAGAACAAGGGTGTTTGGTTGAGGAAAGCGAAATTAGTATCAACTCTGATTGGATAAAGCAGTATTTGGATATGTTGCATGAAGGAATAAGCGAGGTTGTTCTGTTAGGTGAAGTGAATAAGCCTAATGGAGGGAATGAAGATGATGGTTGTGTAGTTCTAGATGGTAGAAAACCAAGTTACATGTGTGAACAATTCACCAATTGGGTCTGAAGAGTTTCTTGCAGTTGGGGAGAAGGGAAGGTATTTTCTCCAACTTCATGCTTCTACTTCTTTTGCAAGTTATGTTCTTTAATGTAGAGGTAGAATTTATTTCATAGGAGTCATGCAAATATTTTTTTTAAAAAATTGTTCATGGGAAATTAAATAGTTTTGCTGTTCCTTGTTATATGGTCCGACTAAAAAATACAATTTTTGAACGGATTCATATTCAATGATTAAAATTTGAATTGATAGTCCTGATTGAGATTCTAGAAAGTATGCAATGTGTAACTGTTGCTAATTAAATCCAAAGTATTTAGATGAAAACATAGTCTGAGATGATCCTTTAAATCTAATATTTAATGTTGCATGATGATGTCTTGATAGTTTTTGATGATTGTTCTATATTTGATTACTAATGAATTTACATAACTATGAGAAGTGTGTTTGAGGGTGCAATGCCTATTCATCGAGTGAATTACTGACTTAGTCCTTGATATTGTAGATTTTGGTCAATATGATTGCCAAAATTAAGAAAATGCCAAAATGATTCATGAAATCGAAAATTCTCAATTACATTAGTCCTTTTAGGTCGGTCAAATTAATCCATAATGTTTTCTCAGAGTGGTAATGTGACTGATGATTTTTCAATTGCAGGGATCATCCTGGAGTTTTGTTAATTTCAGTGATGACCTTTACAATTTTAGGTACCAAGGTGGTGATTCACTATTTAAGGTTTTGTTTTGGTTACAACATCACTTTGCTATTTGCACATTTTTTTAATAAATTCTTCCCTTGATTTTCTTGGTTATTAGGCATTGGCTGTACTTAAAACAATGATTTTAATACCTTTTTTTTGTGCTTATGATTCCCGGCATCTTTGTGCCGATTTTCCTTATTCTTCCACTCCCTATGAAACACTGGCCTGGTAAAAAAATAAAAATCAATGATTAAGGCTATGCCATAATCTACCATTTATGCATTACCTTGTTTAATTGTAATCGTTTCTTATGGTATCTATTTGGTAGCGCATGCTTTTATTACATTGATTTCTAATTTTGATGACACACAGAGTGATAAATCAGAGAAAAGATTCCAAGCTGGCTAACACTGCTCCATTGCCAGCTTCAACCAACAAAGGTACTTTAGGTGATGTGAATTCTCAACATAACCATATTGAAGACAACCGTGTGCGGCATCAAGAATCTGGATATACGTTAGCAAGAAACAGATATCCTTCTCTAGGTGTGTACGAAACCATGCCATCCAAAATAAGCAAGGACACAGAGTTTGCGGTTTTGGACCTCAATGTAAGATGTATAATTGGATAGATAGTATTGGTGCTAGGAACAACGTGACAGCAGACCATGTTATGGCTCCTGCTGCACCCGGCTTCAACAATCATGCAATCTGGAATATGATGGTGGATATCATGTTGCTGCAACAGGATATTCAAATAGCAGAAATTGCTGCTGCAACTGTCATTCCAAATATTTCCTTCACCTTTCCATTTCCTCCATATTAGGAAGAAATAAGGAACTCAGAACTTGTATTAATACATCTCTGTAATTATTCTTATCTCTGTAAAATTACACATTTCTTCTGTCATTAGTAGTTGTATTAATCATTTAAAATGGATCTTGCTACATTAATATTTGTTATGTTGTTTTTGTTAAGGTTCGTTATGGGCTAAACATATTTTGGTTGAGGAATGAAATGAATTTACAAGTGTATCACAAAAAAAAAGTTTATACATATGGCTTGTTATTAGCAATCAAAAATCAATTTGTTATCAATGTTAACCGGAGTTTCTAGTTTGGTCACATACAACATTTTCTAGCTCAACAATTTTGGAAGAGTTACTAAGTGGATTTGCTTGATATGTGAATAAAGTAAATTAATTGGAAAGTTATAACTTATAAGTTAATGTTAAATGATTAGGAATAATCAATTATGCCTATAGAATAGCTGAATTTCTTTAATGTCTCATGGTTGTAACTAATGAAAATGTTGATAAACAAAGACAATAAGTTCATTCTGGACTCAGAATGTTGTAGCATAATTCCAACTGGTTTTAACCATCTTTAAGCCAAAACAAAGTCTCTCAAGTCAAATCAATGTTTTTAAAGTCCAAAAGTCTTTTCCTTTTATATTTCTTGAAATCAATTGCATGACCTGGTTAAAATTAGAGGTATGCTTATATCAGGATGTTGCACATTGAATTACTTGTGGAGACCAAATGGTCTAAGGGGTTCAGTTCATTCTTTTTGGTCACTAAACTGTCATAATTCGCTAAGTGAAGTGAGACTCACTTAGTGTTGTTTTCGTATTTTCAAAAATCAGAATTACTACCAAAAGAATTATCGGGGTGAGTCACGATCAGGTCGCTTTCTTTAAGAGGTTTCGCGGCACTACCCAAGTTTGTGCAAGGTAGACTAACAACCACGCCGTCTCAAGGATAAAACAGCCCAGATCACTGTTACGATTACACACTGCACATTATGTATTCGCTCGAGATATACACCTCTAGTATATGGTTTAATCGTTCGATTAAGACCACTCAAATACGGTACGTAGCCGCTCTATTCGAAACCGAAAGGGATAGAAAGGAGTAGAAGGAGAAGAATGACTCGTCAACACAAGTCGGAGCGAGAAGAGAGGAAAAACACAGGAAGTCTCAACTGTGTTTTCTGTTACTTAATTGGATATATCCAGAAAATTCTGGACACGTTTTGGGTTTCGGATTAGTACGTGTAGCGCTTTCAGATAGTGACTAAATTAATTAATTAATTAATTTAACATCTTCAAGTAACAAAAAAATAAATATCATTTTGTAAGCGCTCACCCGTTCACAAAAGTGGGTACCCCAAGGGCACACCCTTGGAGGTCACTCTACCCTTATATAAACACTTACTAGTTGGTGTGGCTCACCGATGTGGGACATTTTTAAGTCACA